>WNFR01000083.1_pt1 | contig 134629 bp, 117 predicted proteins | sample 5400221 | NCBI WGS metagenome assembly WNFR01 (sample SAMN13153357, study PRJNA577476) | soil metagenome | isolation source: 40 cm soil under Madrone tree | place: USA:California | collected 2016-06-14
GGACGCCTCGGAAACCGAGTTTTCGGCCGTGGCCCAGCCCGATGCCAGCACAGTTGCAATAAAGACGAACAAAATGCGTTCCATGAGCGGCCTCCCGGAAAGGACTTTATCGTTCTAATTGCTGTCCCGAGAGCGTCTGATGAGCAGAGCCATCGTGGACTGTCAGACGAGGCGAGCATGGCACTGGCGTTGAATTCTTGTCAACGGTAGGGGACGAGGTGGCCCGCTATTTTTTCTTTCTTGTAACCGCTACACGGGCGTGTAGATTTCGTCGGCAGCGACCGCTTTATTTTTGAAAGCTCAACAGCAAATTGGTCATCGTTTCTGCCGCCTGCCTGCGGGGCATGCTGCAGAACATCCGGAACGCTTCCGCCAGATGCGCGGGCACGAGAACCGGACCATTGGCAATGTTGTCGAGGCACTCGCGCGCGACATCGTCTGGTTCGGCGACAAATTGGCCGGCGCTGTCCTTGAGGCCGACGCGTTCTCTGGCCGGCGTGCGGGTGGCGCCGAGTACGGCGTAGAGAACGTCCACACCCAGCGGTTTCAATTCCGACCACAGCCCTTCGGCAAATATTTGTGCGAATGCCTTGGCTGAGCTGTAAAGAACGGTGGTGGCGGCGCCGGCATTTCCAGCCAACGACCCGATGAGGATGATGCCGCCGCGTTTACGCGCAGCCATCTTCTTGCCGAAATGGTGCGCGAGCGAGGTCTGTCCCATTGCATCTTGCAACAGCCGCCGCAATCAATCCCGTTTACACTGGGTGGCACTCTTAGTATTTAAGGACTGGAGTATGGGCTTCCTACTCTGAGGAGTTTGCCGATGTACGCACCCGCCGCCGATCGATATCAATCGCTGGCCTATGCCCGCTGCGGCCGCAGCGGGCTGCGATTGCCGCGCATTTCGCTTGGACTTTGGCAGAACTTTGGGGGCACCTCGCCGTTCGAAAACGCCCGTGAAATGGTACTTAAATCCTTTGATCACGGCATCACGCATTTCGATCTCGCCAACAACTACGGTCCGCCCCCGGGTTCTGCCGAGGAAAACTTCGGCCGTATCCTCGCGACCGATCTTGCCGGGCACCGCGATGAGTTGGTGGTCTCGACGAAAGCCGGCTATTTGATGTGGCCGGGTCCGTACGGCGAGTGGGGATCGCGCAAATACCTGCTCGCCAGCCTGGATCAAAGCCTCGAGCGCATGAATCTTGACTACGTCGATATTTTCTACTCACATCGCTTCGATCCCGACACACCGCTTGAAGAAACGATGGGCGCGCTGGACTCGGCGGTACGCACCGGCAAGGCCCTGTACGCCGGTATTTCGTCCTATGGGCCGAAGAAGACTCGCGAGGCGGCCGCAATACTACGCGGGCTCGGGGTTCCCTTCGTAATTCACCAGCCCTCCTATTCCTTGCTCAACCGCTGGGTGGAACATGGCCTGCTGGACGTGCTCGAGCAGGAAGGCATAGGCTGTATCGCCTTCTCGCCGCTGGCACAGGGTCTGCTGACAACGAAGTACCTGAACGGGATCCCGGATTCCTCGCGTGCGGTCCGAGACGAGTCGTTCCGCAAGTCGATGCTCAGCGAACGCAATCTTGCCGCTGTGCGCGCGCTCAATGAAATTGCCAGGCAACGCGGACAGAGCCTCGCGCAGATGGCGATCGCGTGGGTGCTGAGGAAGCCGGCCATTACCAGCGCGCTCGTCGGAGCCAGCAGCTGGCCACAGATCGAGGAGTCCCTCGGCGCGCTGCGAAATGGCTCGTTCAGTCAGGAGGAGCTCGAAAAGATCGACGCGCAGACGCGCGACGGCGAACTCAATATCTGGGCCGCGTCGAGTCAATCCGGCTGAAGGCGCGGCGCCGGTCTCGGCGTCTCAATCTGGGGTGTCCTGGCATTCTCCGATGTCCTCATTCCAGGCATCCGGATTCTGCGCAATGAATGACGTCAGCAATTCTTCACACTCTTTCGAACGCATATCGATGACCTCGACACCGTGTTCACGCAACCAATCGATCCCGCCGCGAAACGTGCACGACTCGCCCACGATTACCTTCATGATGCGGAACTGCCGGATGAGGCCGCTGCAATACCAGCAAGGCGCGAGCGTTGTCACCATAATCGTATCCTGGTAGCGTCGCTGACGACCGGCACGGCGAAACGCGTCGGTCTCGCCATGTACGGAGGGGTCGTTATCCTGGATTCGTCTATTGTGCCCCCGGCCGAGCAGCGTTCCGTTGTTGTGGAAGAGTGCGGCGCCGATGGGGATGCCCCCTTCGGCAAGGCCCAACCTGGCTTCTTGAACGGCAATGTCGAGCATTGCTTGGTAATTGAGTTGCGCCGTGCCACTCGCCATATTATCGGGTCCCATACAGCCGGTCTCCGGCGTCGCCCAAGCCCGGAAGAATATAACCGTGCTCGTTCAATTGCTGGTCGATGGCCGCGGTCCACACGCGCACTTCCGGGTGGTGACTGTGCAGGTTTGCGAGCCCCACGGGCGTTGCCAGAAGGCAGACGAAACGCAGTTCGCCGGCACCGTGCTCCTTCAGGCGGTCGACCGCGGCAACGGCGGTGTTGCCCGTTGCGAGCATTGGATCGACGACGATCACGAGTCGCTCCGATAAATCGGAAGGTGCTTTGAAGTAGTACTCGACGGCCATCAATGAATCCGGATCCCGATAGAGCCCGACATGCGCAACGCGGGCGGACGGCACGAGATCCAGCATGCCTTCGATCAATCCCATTCCGGCGCGCAGGATCGGCGCGAACACGAGCTTCTTCCCGGCCAGGACTTGTGCCTGCATCGGCATCAGTGGAGTCTCGATCTGTATCGGGTCCAGGATGAGGTCGCGAGTCACTTCGTAGCAAAGCAGGGTCGCGATCTCGCGCAGCAACTGACGAAACCCCTTCGTCGACGTGGTTTTGTCGCGCATGAGTGTGAGCTTGTGCTGCACGAGCGGATGAGCCACCGTCGTTACGTTTTCCATCAGAACACCGTCCCGTCGCTTACAACATGAAATGGTGGACCGCCATCGGCGCGCACTTTGCGCGCGACGAGACGGCCGGCCGCCCAGGTGCCACCTTCAAGCATACTCGCCAGAGGAAACCGAGCCGGCGTAAGGTCAAGTGCCTCGCCGACCAGGGGCGACAATCGATCGAGCAGCGCCACGGTCAGCGCGCGCCACCCGACCACGAAGGGATCCGCAACTGCGTAGGTCCTTGACAAGGCCGTCGGCTCACGCGGAACCAGGACGCCCATGTCGATCAACAAGCCGCCGTTTCGATACTCGGCCAATCCGGTCAATGCGTGCACGTCGGACACGGAAATTCCCGCATTTTCCAGCGGCTCGATCAGAGAGTAGGTCAACCATTGTGACAGCTTGTGCAGGGGAGCGTAGCCATCCTCGGGACGATCACCCGACAGGGCGGGATGCGGCCAACAGTCGCCGAGCGGCACTCCGCTCAAGACAGGCCGAGCCTCCCATATCGGACCCAAGGCCTCGAGCAAGGTCTGCAGTATCGTGGCGGCCGGCAATTGCCGATTCAAGGCTCGCGAACGGAGTGCATCGAACAGGCCTCCGGGCCGCGGCGAGTCCGACATGGCAAACAGGTCCGGCCGCGACTCCATGACCGCGCCGAGCCGGTTCAACAGCGCTGCGCGCCCTTGCAAGCCGGGCAGCCGATTGCCTTGGCCGGCCTGAAGCGCACCCTGGATTGCGTGGGCGTCGACACGGCGCAGCGCGGCTGCATCCACTCTATAGGGCTCGCTCGGATTGTCCGAAAGCTCACCGCGTTCAAACCAGCGCAGGCTCGCGAGCGCGAGTCCTTCAGAGCGCGCAACGACCAGGCCGGTGGCGCCATCCTGATAGCGCCACTCCGGGCCGGCGCCCGCGTCGAGCAGCACAGAGGTGATTGCAAGATCGAAGGCGGAGCGTGCCGCAGCGTCAACACCCTTCCAATTTGCCCCGGCGGCGATCACGCCCCACAGATCTCGGCCTCCAAACACGAAATGCCGCCAGCGCGAGTGCACGGGCACATCGAGTCGTGGATAACGCTCCCGGACAATCCCCGCGACAAAGCCCGCAGTCGGGATCAACCGGTCGAGATCGACCGTCCAATCGTCCAAGCCCCCATCAAGCGCCGCCGCCAGCATTCGCTGCGCGCCAATTCGCACTGCATCGGCGCGCAGGAGTGTCCTTGCGCCTTCCGCCAACTCGCATTCCGATCGAGGGTCAGTAGTCTTTGACGTCACGTCCGATTACCATCGGCGGGTTTTCGCCCAGGGCCGCCAGTTCCGACTCCGGCGTGAAGTACCCGGCCGCCTTTTTGGCTTCGATCTCGACCATCGCGTCCTGAGGCACGAGGTCCGGCGGAAGCGCGACCCGCTCACCGATCGAAATTCCCGAGGCGATCAGGGCGTCGTACTTGAGATTGGACATCGATACGAGACGATCGATTCGCGCGATCCCGAGCCAATGAATGGCGTCCGGCATGAGTTGTTGGAAGCGCGCGTCCTGGACGCCCGCAACGCACTCCGTGCGCGCGAAATAGGTTGCGGCCTGATCTCCGCCGGGCTGACGCTTGCGCGCGTTATATACCAAAAATTTCGTAACCTCGCCGAGGGCGCGTCCCTCCTTGCGGTTATAGACGATCAGTCCCACGCCCCCCGCCTGGGCTGTCCGGATGCACTCCTCGACGCCGTGCGTGAGATAAGGGCGGCATGTGCAGATGTCCGAGCCGAAAACGTCCGAGCCGTTGCACTCATCGTGGATCCGGCAGGTCAATGTCCGCGCCGGGTCACGCATGGCCGCCGGGTCGCCGAAGATATACAGCGTGGTACCGCCGATCGGCGGCAGAAAAACGTGCAGGTCGCGGCGCGTGATCAGCTCCGGATACATGCCGGCGGTCTGCTCGAATAAGGTTCGGCGCAACAGCGTTTCCGTCACGCCGAAGCGCTTCGCGACACCCGGCAGGTGCCATACAGGGTCGATGGCGACCTTGGTCACGCCGACCTCACCGCCCGGGCGCACGACCACGCCGTCCTCCGAGAGTCTGCCCAGTTCGATCGCTTCGCGAATCTCAGGCAACATCAGGCGCGCCTTTGTAATCGCAATCGTCGGACGGATATCCAGACCATGCTCGATTTCAGAAATGAAATCTTCGGCCACTCGATGACCCCAAGGATCGAGCGACACGATCGAGTCCTGTCCCATCCATTGCCGGTGAGGACCGATTTCGATAAGCGGGCCGGTGCCATTCAGATCGGGGCGGGCGTTCGGGTCCAGTGTTCCGGATGAAACCGCCAGTGCGCGGTAAATCGAATAGGCGCCGCCATGCGCGCCGATCACATTACGGTGGTGGCGCGCCGTGGTCGAGCCGATGACGGCACCGCGCGCCTGCGCGGTCGACGCCCCCCAAGTAATGGGAAACCGGTGTGGTTTGCCTCCTGAAGGGTGTGAGGTCAAACGGATGTGACCTGAAGGATTCCTTTTCATTGGTTGACCATAATCCACACCGCCTGCGGACAGAAGTGAGCCACCGCACATCTGGCGCAGCCGCCGTTGGCACGGCGCATTGCGGAAGCAGCATCCAGGGCGGCGCTCACATCGTCGGATCGCGGGACGCCCTGTCCCGCAATCTGTAAGTCATTGTTAAATATAACAGTTGTGTTGGCTATTTGGTATCGCTATTGCGGCGCAGCGGCGTGCCCCGCGTCAGCCGGCCAGCGCGCAGTGCAGCGCCTTGATCTGCCCCGCAGTGGTGCCGAGCAGCCGCTTGCAGTCGGCGGCGTCCAGTGCGAGGCGTTGGAACGCCGCTACGGCAGTCACGGTCTCGTCGAGCAGTGCGCGGTAGAACACGCAGGGCACGAGCGAAATCGCGGCGATCAGCACGTCCGTGAGGGGGCCCGCTCCTGTTGCCGGAAGAACGGACGCGTTTTGGTTGCTGACCGCGGAAACGATTGAGGGTGCGAATTTCCAGTGCCCGAGGATCGCGCCCGCGATTCGCGGGTGTCCGTTGTTGAGCACCCGGGTGGCCGCATCGTCGGCGCCCAGCGGAGCACCGTGCTGGTGGGCGCGCACGGTGATATAGAGGCTGCCAATGTTGTGCATGAGGCCCGCTATGAGCGCCTCGTCGGGATTCGCGGCTCGAGTCTCGCGGGCGAGCACGTACGCGATCGAAGCGACCAGCGTTCCCTTGCGCCACAGTTCCTGCAGCTGCGGGCGCAGGGGGGCGACGCTCGCTCCCGCGTTCATCTGCTGCAGGGAGAAGGATACGGCCGTGCAGCGCACCAATTGATGGCCGAGACGGTGCACGGCCTGCTGCAGCTCCGTGATCCGCGTCGCGGACGGATTCAGGAACGCCGAATTCGCGAGGCGCAGGATTCGTACGGCGAGAGCCGCGTCGATTCCGATCACGCGTGCGACCTGGTCCGGGGTGGTGCGGGGATCCTCGAGTGCTCGCTGCACCCTTTGTGCGACATCGGGAAACGACGGCAGGCGAATGTCGCCGCTCGCCAGTTCAGCGGACAGCTCCTTGAGAAATTCGGCCGGGGCCAGGGCGCCGAGGGCTGCCTTTTGCTTTTGCGATGACGGAATTGCCATAGGTGCGCTATCGGCATCAATACGGAATTCTGTACCCCGGTTCCCGGAAATTGCCTCCCCAGGCCCCATCCTGGCACTCCCAGGCCCTTCTGGGTGGGAAGCGCATCGGTTGGCGGCTTAAGTTCCCCCCGCGGCAACCGATAATTCCGGGGTGTGGTTGCTGTGGCGTGGCAGGCGGATCCCTCGAAATACCTAGAGACTTTCGCAGTGAATGAAGTGATGCTCAATTCGATCGCCGATACCACCACGCACCGCGACCGGGATGGCGTGCATTGTGCGATCGTGGAACTTCTGTTGGACTTCCTTGACGCCGAGTCGGTCGCCATCTACAGCCTGGTCGACGAATCGTGCTCGACCACGCAACCGTGGAAGGCGTTGAGATCGCGTTCGATCGATTGCGCGAGACGATTGCGACATTCGAGTTTCCGCAAGTGGGCCGGGTAACCGTCAGCCTCGGGTACTCGCAGATTTATCCCACGGACAGTCCGAGTACTTGCGTGGAGCGCGCGGACGCGGCGCTTTACTACGCGAAGCATCATGGACGCAACAACATTCGCTCTTATGAGACGCTCGTCGCTGCCGGCGAGTTAACGGCCAAGGATGGCGGAGGTAATGTCGAACTCTTTTAGTCGGGTCACTGCGCTGCAGATATACTTGTCGGCAGGAATACCTGGCTGCGGCTCCGATCGACGGGAGGGAGGGCGACTGTGATCTTCGAGCGGCTCAGCGCTGGCGGTTGCCAGTCCTATTTGATCGGCTGCAGCGACAGCTGTGCGGCCGTCCTCATCGATCCGGAAATCAGTCTCGTCGATCGTTATACCGCGATGGCTGCGCGCGACGGCTTGCGCATCCATTACCTCATCGACACGCATACCCACGCGGATCATTTCTCGGCCACTCAACAGCTTTCCCGGCAGCTGGGTGTGCCCGTTGCGATGCACCGCTCGAGCCCGGCGCCATTCGTCGATTTGCGCCTCGACGACGGAGAAATGCTGGCCGTGGGCAAGTACCGCGTCCAGGTCATGCATACCCCGGGGCATACTCGCGATTCGATGTGTCTCACGGTCGATGGCCGGATCTTCACGGGCGATACGTTGTTGATCGGCGCGACCGGACGGACGGATCTCCCGACCGGAGATCCGGACGCGCTCCATGACAGTTTGTTCAATCGCGTCCTTAAGCTGGATCCGGAAATGATGTTGCATCCGGCGCACGAATACAAAGGACGGAGTCACTCGACCATCGGTCAGGAGCTTGCGGGAAATCCTCGGCTGCAGGTTCGAGAGCGCGCAGCCTTTGCGGAAATGATGCGGAATCTCAACCTCAGCATGCCCACTCACGTCACGGAAGCGCTGCGCACGAATATGAGCGGCGGCAAGACCGTTGCGCAGATGCTGGCCGAGGCAACGGTGGGCGTACCGTTCATGTCCCTCGCCGAGCTGAAATCGCGGCTCGAGTCGGGCACCGGCGAGATGCTCATTCTCGACGTCCGGGAGCGTGACGCTTACGAGGAAGGTCATATTCCCGGAGCGAAGCTGCTGCCGCGGGGACAGCTCGAATTGCGCGTCAATCAGGACCTGCCTGATCCCACGCGTCGGATCGTCGCGTGTTGCGAGTTCGGTCGAATCTCGACCCTTGCGACCGCGACCCTGCGCGAGATGGGCTTCCAGCGCGCGGTGGCGTTGGATGGCGGCATGAAAGCCTGGCGCGAGGCGGGCTATCCGATCAGGCCGGGACGGGAGTCATAGCAGCGGCAGCCGACGGAGGTCACGATGCGCGAGGTTTTCCGATGGGTTGGTGCGGCCAACGGACTTCATTGCAGAGCTGGCCGCATATCGGCAGACGTTTCGCAAGCTCAAGAATTACCCGTTCGTGGACTCCGACCGAATATTCATCTTTGGCATCAGCAATGGGGGAGGCTTTGCGACCCTTGGTCGCAGAAGCGGCCCCGGTCAAGGGCTATGTGGTCGATGGCGGCTGGATCAAGACGTGGTATGAGCATATGCTGGAAATCGAGCGGCGGCGCTTGACGCTTGCAGGTCATGGCGCCTCGGAGCTCAATACACTCATGAAGAGGGTCGAAGAATTCTACAGTGGCTACTTGCTGGACCGGCTTCCTCCGCGGGAAATCTTTGTGCGGCGACCGGAGTTCAAAAGCCTTTGGGAAGGGAACCCGGAGCATCAATACGGCCGCCCGGTTGCCTACTACCAGCAACTGCAGGATCTCAACCTGATGGCCGCCTGGTCGGAAGTCAAGGCGCCGCTGCTTGCCCTGCACGGCGAGTTCGACTGGATCATGAGCCGCGGCGACTTGGAGATCATGGTCGGGCTGGTCAATCACAATGTGCCGGGCGCCGCCGAGTTGGTGGACTTGCCTGCGGCCGGCCACACGTTTGAGCACTATGCCTCGCAGCAAGCTGCTTTCGAGGGAAAATCATTGCCGTTTGATGACCGCGTCGCGCAGCGGATCGGCCAATGGTTCGAGCTGCATCGCTAGGAGCTTCCGCCGATGACCGGGAACAGCGCGGAGGCGGCCTTCCTGTCCGAATGGCAGCCGACCGCTTCCGGCAACGCGGTGCTTGCACTGTCGCTGCGATGGATGGGGCGTGTTCCTGCGCTGCAAATGGATTTCGATTTCAAGGGTGCCGGCGGCTTCGTCGTCGCTCGACGTGTCCTGCGCCGGGAGATGCCGAGCGAGTATGCGGTGCAATTTCGGCTGCGCGGCAACGGTGCGATCAACGATCTGGAGCTCAAGCTGGTCGATGACGGCGGTCAGAACGTTTGGCGGTATAAAAAGGAGGGCCTGCGGCTTCCGCGACACTGGACGCGGATGAGGGTGGAAAGCCGGGATATCGACTTTGCCTGGGGTCCGGCAAGCGGTACCGGGATCTCGAAGTTGGGCGCCCTCGAATTTGCCATCGTGGCCCGCGAAGGCGGCAAGGGTACGCTGTGGATTGCGGGCGTCGAAATCGAGGACTGCGGTCCTCGAGAGACCCCGAGGGTTACTGCTTCGAGCGCACAACCGGGGTTGGAAGCACCGGCGGCCTTGGCCGGCTCCGGATGGAAGCCGCAACCCGGCGATCCGCGGCCGTGGATAGTGATCGATTCAGTGCAGCCGCGCCTGATCGGAGGTCTGACCATCGATTGGTTGGGCGCCGCGCCTGCCGGCGGCTTTCGCGTGCGGGCATCGAACGGCGGGCGCCGATGGACCACGGTCTATGCGGCAGCAAGGGCCGGCGGCAAGCGCGCCAATGTCTATCTGCCCGGCCTTAGGACCCGGTTTCTACGTCTCGAACTCGAGGAGGCTTCTGCGGGTGCCGCCCTGCATCTGCAGTCCTTCGAATTTTCGCGCTCCATCCATGCCTTCTGGCACCACATCGTCGATGCCGAAGCACGCGGGTGGCATCCTCGCTGGCTGCATCGCGAACAGAGTCTGTGGACGCCCATCGGGACATCGCACGGTACTCATTGCGCGCTGATGAATGGCGACGGCATGGTCGAGGTCGGTCTGGGATCCTTCTCCATCGAGCCCATGCTGTTCATCGATGGGCGTCTCTTCACCTGGGCGGACGTCGATTCGCGGCAGGAATTGTTGCAGGATTGGATGCCCGTGCCCTCGACGATCTGGGAAACAGGGGAGTGGCGTCTAAGCATTCAAGCCGAGGCGACGTTGAGCGGCGCGGTGCGGTTGCGGTATCGTTTCGAGAATCTCACCGAGCGGCCGACGGCCTCCCGGTTGTTCGTGCTGTTTCGGCCGTTTCAGGTCACGCCGCCGTGGCAGAATTTCCGCAGACTGGGCGGAGTCAGTGAAATTCACGATCTGTCGTGGCATGAAGGGGCGGTCTGCGTCAACGAGACCACGCGTGTCGTGCCGGCTACCCCTCCGGCGGGTTTCGGATCGCTGTGCTTCGACGACGGGTTCATTGCGTTCCGTCTAGCTTCCGGGACGCTGCCGGGCGACACGGAGGTGCATGATTCGTTCGGGTATGCCAGCGGCGCGCTCGACTTTGAACTGCCGGGTAAACGAGGTGAAGTCGGCGAAGTCGTCCTGGATTGCATGCCGGTCGGCGCGCGGCAATCGACGGGCGAACCGGCATTCGATTGGGGCACGAGGCTGCGGGTGAACCAATGGAAGGGCGACGGCTGGCTGACGGATGTCATTCGCGCATCGCTCACGGCGACAGCCCATATCCTCGTGACGCGCTCGGGCGCCGCCTTGCAGCCGGGACCTCGGCGGTATACGCGTTCCTGGATCCGCGATGGCGCGATGATGAGCGCCGCCTTGCTGCGTATGGGACACGCAGAGGAGGTTCGGGAGTTCATTCGCTGGTATGCGCCCCATCAGCGCGCCGATGGCTTTGTGCCTTGCTGTATCGACAACGAGGGAGTCGACTGGCTCGTGGAGCACGATAGCCACGGGCAATTGCTGGCCTTGACGGCGGACTATCATCGATTCGCGTCGGACGACCGCCTCGTCGAGGACATGTGGCCCTTCGTCGCCAAGGCGGTCGGATGCATCGAGCGGCTGTTGGGGGAGGATGGATTGCTGCCGATATCCGTCAGCCATGAGGGTTACCTGGCTCAGCCGGTTCATTCCTACTGGGACGACTTCTGGGCCTTGCGGGGGCTGCGTGATGCGGTCTATCTGGCGCATGCGGTCGGCAGCGAGGACTGCGCGATGCAATGGGAGGGGCTGACCAAGCGCCTTCATTCCGCGTTGTTCGCGTCGATCGAGGCGACGCGGTCGCAGCGCAAGCTGGACTTCGTTCCAGGTAGCATCGAATGGGCGGACTTCGATCCGACGGCGACCGCGAACGCGCTTTATCTGCTGGATATTCCGGATGGTATTGACCGTCAGGCGGTCGAGCGTACGTTCGACATGTATCTGGCCGAGTGGCGCAGGAAGCGCAGCGGCGAAATCGCATCGTCGAATTATACGCCCTATGAAATTCGCATCGTCGGGGCTTTGGTGCGGCTTGGGCGCCGCGATGCGGCATTGGAACTGTTGCGGTTCTTCATGTCGGATCGTCGTCCAAGACCCTGGAACCAGTGGCCCGAGATCGCGTGGCGCGACACTGCGGCGCCTGCCCATCTGGGAGATCTTCCGCACACCTGGATTGCCGCGGAATACGTTCTGGCCGTTCGCAGCCTTTTCGCCTATGAACGCGAGAGCGATGAATCCCTGATCATCGCAGCGGGGCTTGCGCCGGATTGGCTCGAAGGGGCGGGAGTGAGAGTCAATGACATGCCGACCCGTTACGGACCCTTGAGTTATTCGCTGCACAGGCTCGATGCGGCAACCCTGCGATGTGAAATCAGTACTGCGATGAACGGAAAGGTGATTTTGCGTCCACCGTTGGCGGCTCCAATGCGCAGTGCGATGGTCAACGGACGCGTGTGCACGACCGCCACGGCCGATTCAGTAACCCTCCTTCACACGCCTGCGGAAGTCGTTTGCAGCACCTCCCCGGCGGGCGCCTAAGTAGTGACAGACGTCTCGAAACCACAATCCCGCGCGGCAATCGACGGTGGGTCCGCCCATTTGGGCCTCACTCGGGAAATGCTGATGATCACCCGTGTGATCTTCGCCTCTCCGGTGGGCAAGGTGCTCACCATGCTGGTGGCTTCGCTGGTCATTGTCATCTCCGCCACCGCCTACGGACAGATTCGTCTCAACCGTTGGAATAAGCCGTTTTTCGATGCGTTGTCGCGGCGTGATTTGCGGGACTTCCTGTTTGAGTTGGGCATCTTTTGCGTGATCGCCGGATGTTTGCTCGTCCTCAATGTGGTGCAACGCTGGCTCGCCGAAACCCTGCAGGTCAAGCTTCGCGAGGGTCTCACCCGCAGCCTCTTGGGCGACTGGATGCTGCCGCGCCGGGCCTTCTGGCTCGCCAACTCGGGCACGATGGGCGTGAATCCGGATCAGCGCATCCATGAGGATGCGCGAAAACTGTGCGAGCTGTCGGCCGATCTTGGCATCGGGTTGCTGCAGGCGTCGATCCTGTTCGGCACCTTTGCGGGCGTGCTGTGGGTGCTGTCGAGCGATTTCTCGTTGCGCTTCGGCGGCCAGGACTATCCGATCCCCGGATTCATGGTCTGGGCTGCCGTCGTCTATGCCAGCGCCGGATCGCTGATGAGCTATTGGATCGGTCGAGGTCTCATCCACCGCAATGCGGAGCGCTACGCGCGCGAGGCCGATCTGCGCTTTTCGCTCGTGAGAGTCAATGAGCATGTCGATGAAATATCGTTGGCGGAGGGTGAGGCGGATGAAAAGCGGCGCATCGAACTGCATCTCGGCAACGTGCTCGCCGCGACTCGCAGAATTGTGCTGGGTCATACCCACCTGACCTGGGTCACCGCCGGTTTCGGCTGGGTTACGATCGTCGCGCCGATATTGGTGTCCGCGCCGTTATATTTCATGGGGAAGGTGTCGTTCGGCGGCCTCATGATGGCGGCGGGCGCTTTCACCCAGGCGCAGTCTTCGCTGCGCTGGTTCATCGATAATTTCAGCGTGATTGCGGACTGGCGGGCTTCGTTGCTGCGTGTGGCGAGCTTCCGGCATGCGTTGGTGACCACCAAGGAGCCGGCGGGCTTCGGAAGCCGCATCGCATACACGGAAGGGGAGCCCGGGGCGGTGGCACTCGACAACCTCCAGATCGTCTCTTCGGCCAACTCCGACATGCTGAGGGAGACGCGGGTGGTCGTCAGAGCCGGGGATCGCGCGCTGATCATGGGTGCCCCGGGAACCGGAAAGACCCAGCTTTTCCGGGCTTTGGCGGGCTTGTGGCCCTGGGGTTCCGGACAGATCGCGCGCCCCAAGGGCGAGCAGATATTTTATCTGCCCCGCGGCACCCCGTATTTGCCCCGCGGGACACTGCGGGAGGTGCTCGCCTATCCCTTGAAGGCCGACAGGTTCAGCACCAGCGGCTTCAATCGTGCGCTCTACCGCTTTGGTCTTGAACGGCTCGCGCTCTTGCTGGATCGAACCCACCGGTGGGACCGGGAGTTGAGTCAGGACGAGCAGCTGTGTCTCGCGTTTGCCCGGCTGCTGTTGCAGGCGCCGCCGTGGGTGCTCATGGACGGAACGCTGGGTACGCTCGATGACGAAGTGCTCGAACCCGTCATCGATGTCTTCACGAATGAACTTCAGCACATTGGAATCATCCACATCGGGGGGGCCGGTGAGGCGCACGCTCTCTTCCCAATCGTCCTGCATCTCGTCAAAGCGCCGAAAATCGCGGTCTCCGCGGACGATCGGGCGGGGAATGCCCGGGCTGCAATGCGGCCGGAAGACTCGGGAAGCCACGAATGAACAAGTCGTGGAAAACAGCCTCCTCGATTGGCGGTATGCAAGCGGTCGGCTCGCTGATGGTGCTTTTGTTCGTGCTGTCCTCGCAGGCATGGGCTGATGCACCCGATATCGAATTTCGCCCCCCGTCGACGGCCGAGGACCCCGGGACGACCATGATCATGCGCGATCTGGCGGCGCGCCTCGTTCCCGTGTATCAGGAGCCCGATGCCGACCGGTATCTCGCCAATTTGTCGGTGCTGCAGATGGCCGCGCTCGACTACACGGCCGCCGATGGTTCGCGGCTTTCGCTGCGCGAGCGCCGGCGGAGCACGGAGGCCGGCCTGCCGGTCGGGCGCGGGATCGTCTACGACATGTATGCTCGAGCGAGGGCGATGGAGGCGGAGAATCGATCGCCATTTGCCGATAATTTTGCGACTTCCTTCCGAGACATGGTATCCGGACTCGACGATCAAGATGCTTACACCGTGATTCGCTGGCTCGAGACTCCGCTTCCCGAATTGCGGAACACGCTGCAGGCGGCGCTGGATGGGCTGCGAGGCAAGGACAGAATCGATCAGGCGGAGGCGGTGGAACTGATCCGCAGCTACGTCTCCTTTGAGGCCTATCGCTCGTTCAATCCCTTGATTGCTGCGCTCGGCGCCGAAGACGACAATCGACGCTACGAGGTGGAAGGCCAGAGTATCAAGGGCGCCGGCCGCGCCGGCATTCCTGCGATGGTGATTCGCCCGAAGGGCCGCACCGCGCCACTGCCGGCCTTATTCGAGTTCACGCTCTCGGGATCTCGGAATTACGCCAAGGAATGCGCGGCCCACGGCTATGTCGGGGTCGTGGCATTTGCCCGCTGGCACCGCAGTGGTCCCGGCGGATTGTCTCCGTTCGAACATGACGGCGACGATGCGCGCGCGGTGATCGCGTGGATCGCCCGTCAGCCCTGGAGCGATGGCCGCGTGGGCATGTACGGCGACGGATACAGCGCCTTCACCCCATGGACGACCGCGAAACGGCCGCCGCCCGCGCTCAAGGCGATTGCCACGTCGTCCGCCATTGCACCTGGGATCAGCTTTCCGATGGAAGGCGGCATTTATCGCAACTCCGCCTACCGTTGGTCGTTGCACGAGCCCGCCGCCACGGCGGCGGACCGCGACAGCGATGACGATGAGGCGCAATGGTCCGCGCTCGATGAGACGTGGTATAGGGGCGGACGCCGCTATCGGGATTTGGGCCGCCTCTTCGGCAGGCCCAATCCTATTTTCATCCGCTGGCTCAATCATCCAAGCTACGATCGGTACTGGCAAAAGCTGGTGCCGTACCGGGAGCAATTCGCGAAGCTCACTATTCCGGTCCTGACGACGACCGGCTATTACGCGGCCGGCCAGGCCGCGGACCTGTACTTCTTCAGCCAGCACCTTCGATTTAACCCGCACGCCGACCATACTCTGATCGTCGGACCCTACGACGACGGCGTATTGGAGCGAGGACCTTCGGCCAATTTGCAGGGCTATCAAGTCGATTCCACCGCTCTCGCCGATCTTCGCGAACTGCGTTATCAGTGGTTCGGCCATGTGCTCAAGGGTGCCGCCGCGCCGTCTCTGTTGAAGGACAGAGTCAATTACGAAGTCATGGGGGCCAACGAATGGCGGCACGCGCCATCGCTCGAAGCGATGGCGGGGCAGTCATTGAAGCTTTACATGGACGCCAAAGGGCCCGACGGGATACATCTGCTGACACAGCGCCGGACCGCGCAGTCCGCTTTCGTTCAGCAGACCGTGAGCTTCGTGGATCGCGCGGACGCCGGCCGCGTGCCGCCCGCCGAACTCGTCAGCAAGAACGTGGAGGCGCCAAACGGAGCGATATTCGCGAGTGAACCGCTGAGCGCTCAGACCGAGTTCGACGGTCTGTTCTCGGGCCGGCTCGATTTCAAGGTGAACAAGATGGACGTGGATCTCTATGTCATGCTCTACGAGCAAGGTGCCGATGGAGAATATGTCCGTCTGTTCGATCCGTCCTACGAATTTCGCGCCAGTTACGCCCGCGATCGCGCCCACCGCCATCTCCTCAAGGCGGGCGAACGCCAGGAGTTGACGTTCAGGGGTGAACGGCTCACGAGCCGGCTGCTCGAGAAGGGCAGCCGATTGGTGTTCGTCATAGGAATCAACAAGAGGACGGATCGCGAGATCAACTATGGTACCGGGAACGATGTGAGTGAGGAATCCATCGCCGATGGCAGGATTCCTCTAAAAATACGCTGGTATAACGACAGCTACATCGAGATTCCGGTGCACGGCCGGGCGGGGCCCTGACGCGCCGCGCGGCGATCACGCCGGTCGGCGCCGGCATCCAGATCGGCGGACTGCTCCAGAGCGGCGGAGTGCGACAGAGTCGACGAATTGCCGCGGATTATGGCGAATACGCCGCGAGCCCCGAGCGGGAATATGCGTAGGACAAGTACATTGAATCCCTAAGTGCTTAGCGCCCTCCGATCGCTCACTATGAGTGTTCGGTCCGCAGGACGCGTCGGAAGGTTGCGCTTGATTAGAAAAACAATGAATCTTTTGGTCAGTGCCGTGCTGCAACTACTATTTTTCGGGGCGTTCAGTGTGTTCATGGTCCTCGATGAACCGGGGCAATCCGCGGCCGTGGTTGCACTCTACGTCGCCGGCGAATTGGGCGGCACAAGCCTCCTGTGCTCCGTCATCGTCAAGCGCTTACGGCAGGGTTCCATCCCGGGGTGGCTGATGGAAGTGATCGTGGGCTATGTCGTGAGCCACATTTGCATCGTGAACTTTCTGCATTTCGGACCATTCAGCGATCATGCTCCGCGCGTTCCGGCCCAGAGCACCCTCGACTGGGTGGAACTCACGCTGCGGGTGAGTCTCGGCCTGGTGCTCATTTTGACGGCCGGCGTGCTGTCCAAAGCTCGCGTCCGAAGATTTGCCGAGCCCCATATCCGTAAATTCATCGCTGCCGCTTAGCACCGGCTTCGCCGGGTTTGATCTTTCGAGGCACCGGCGATTTCACTTGGGAAAAATATCTCATCGTAGATTTTTGACATAATTGCTCGCCTACACCGTGTTTTCCGTTGACCTGTAATTCGGGGGGATGTACAAAACAATCCGCACGAAGTTTTCCCGAAGACTTTGTGCGCAAGGGAAATACGAACACTCGACAATCGCATCCAACGTCGCGCTCTTTGGAAGGCCGTCCTCGCACATCGGAGGTGCGGGATTCAATGCGCTACATCAAAACTAGGGGATAGAGCAATGCCAAGCCGTAAAGCCACAAAAGGTGCCGCAATATTCTTGGGCCTCGCCGCGAGTATTGGGGTGCTCGCACATGCGGGCACCGTTGCAAATGGCGCGCCGGCGCTGATATCACGAGCCACCGACCTGGGCCCCGTGAGCGGGTCAAGTCCCATTCAAATTACCGTTTGGCTCAAACTGCACGACGGCGCCGGACTCGAGCAGGCGCTTTCGGCGCAACGCGCTGACGGCGCGGATTGGCTGTCCGAAGAGAAGATAGAGGCACGCTACGCTCCCGCTGCGGGTGACGTCGCTGCCGTCAGCAGCTTCCTTTCGTCGCAGGGACTCACGGTCATGGACGTGGGACCGCATAATCTTTTCGTCAAAGCCTCCGGTACTGCAGCGCAAGTGCAATCGGCATTCAAAGTCGAGCTGCATCAGTACAGCCTCCAAGGCACGACCTTCCGCGCCAATACCGCGAGCCCGACGTTGCCGGACCGGCTCGCGCCCATCGTTTCCTCGATCGGCGGCCTGACCGACCGCGGTATGAAGCCGGACATCGCACGCCCGGGCGCCCATCTGAAGGCGAAGCAGAGCGTCAATCGCGCCTCGGATGCCGAGGGCATCAGACCCCAGATGTTTCGGGTCGACGCCCACTCGAACGGGTTTCTCTTTTCCGCGCAGTGCTTCTACTCGCCGACGACGGTGTCGTTCTCCGGCAATGGCGCAACCGCCAGCTATCAGGGCAATCGCTACGGCGCGGACATCAACAACCAAGAGCTCGGGACGGTGGGCCCCTGCGGTTACCAGCCGAGCGATTTGCAGACCGCATACAACATGAACCCGCTCTATCGCGCCGGGCTTGACGGCACGGGCGAAACCATCGCGATCACGGATGCCTTCGGCTCGATTACCGTCCAGCAAGATCTGGACACCTTTTCGGCGGTCATGGGCCTGCCGCCGGCGCAACTCACCGTCATAGGCACGCCCACCGAATCGGGCTTCTCCGGCAGCGCCAATTCAGGCTGGGCTGACGAAACCACCCTCGACGTGGAGTGGGTTCACTCGATTGCGCCGGGCGCGAAGATTCTGCTCGTCATTGCGCCCACAAATTCTTTCGACGACTTGTTCACGGCGATCTTGACGGCTTCGGCACACCCCGGTGTGGCCGCGATCTCGAATAGCTGGTCCGGTCCCGAGTCGCAAACGGACATCCCGACGCGCACTACCGGAGACGGTATCTTGAAGCTTGCCAACGCCAAGGGACAGGCCGTCAACTTTTCTACGGGCGACGAAGGCAACGAGACTTTCGACCTTGGCTATGCGGATGTGAACTATCCCGGCAGCTCCCCCTATGCGACCGCCATCGGGGGCGTCAGCGTGGGCCTGAACAGTAGACAGCAGATCAATTTTCAGACCAGCTGGGGCAATAATATCACCGAGATCGCAGATACGAGCGCACTCGGCAGTCCACCGGTCGATCCGCCGTTCAATGAAGGGTTCGTTTTTGGAGGCGGCGGCGGGACGAGCAATGTGTACCCCCTCCCTGCATTCCAACACAGCCTCGGCGGGCATCGCCGTCTGGTCCCGGATATTTCTTGGGTGGCTGATCCGTACACCGGTGCGGAAATCATCGAAACCGGGGATGCCGCGGGCGACCAGTTCATTGGGACGATTGGCGGTACGAGTCTTGCCACTCCGATGTTTTCGGCGCTTTGGGGCATTGCCGTGCAGCGTGCGCACCACCTGCTCGGACAGGCCGCTCCCCACCTCTACCACATGCCGGGTGGAGCGATCACGGACGTCAAGGCGACTCCCACATCGCCGGACAATGTCACCGGTGTGCTCACTGATCCATTCGGAACCCAGCAACTGACATCATGGGAGCTTGCCCTGCCGCTCCAAGGTCAGCAGACGTTCTTCAGCGCGCTCTACAACAGTCCCTATTCGACGAGGTGGTTCGTGCTTACCTTCGGCACTGATTCCACGCTGCAGGCGGGGCCGGGCTGGGATCCGGCAACAGGCTTGGGAACTCCGAACGGGTGGAATTTCGTGCAGTCGTTTGGGCACGGCGATTAATGTGACCTGACGATGCTCGCGCACCGTGACGGCATTGGTGCGCGAGCTCGTAGGCGGTGATCGCCTCCTGTCAACACAGTTTGAACCCTGCGCTATTCGGAACAGCTGACGCCGGCCGGCGGTCCCGTGGGTGCGGCCATCCGATGATTGCCGCCCCCATCGAGTTTGCGGAACGCGAGGTATTGAACGGCGGGCGGCGCGGTAGGGGACAGGGTGAAGAACACGCCGACCCTGCCGCGCTCACAGCTGAGATTGAGTTGGCCGCGCAGCCAGTTCTCCGGCATGAGGGGACCCGGGCCGGTGCATTGCCCCACATCCTCCTTGAGTCTTTCGATTTCGGCACGGCGCTGCGCCGGCGGTACATCGAGCAAGAGGTTCATGGCCGCGATGTTCTTCGCCTTCGAATCATCCCATCGCGTCCAAAGATCCATGATGGGACCCCGAAACTGCAGCAGCATCGGAGAGGCGGGCAATTGGCGCTGTTGTAAGCCGCCGGACTTCAGAAGCGCGTCCCACGCCCGGCTGATGGGTTTGGACGGTCCCGAGTAAGTCAGGCTGGCCATGGCAAGGATACCGACGCCGTAGTCCGGCAACCACTGCATGTATGAGCCGAATCCCGGAAGTCCGCCGCCGTGTCCGACGATGTGCTCGAATCGACAATCGGTGCTGACGCGCAGGCCGTAGCCATAACCGCTGGCGGTTGCATCGAGACTGCCGTCGCTGCGGCGCACGTTCAGATTCGACGAATTCCACAGGTGGCTCATCTCGCGTACCGAACTACGCCGCACCGGACCTGATTCAACGTCGTCGCGCGGCGGCCAGGCGGACAAATGAAACGCGATGTAATTGCCGAGATCGGCCGCCGTGGTGAGAAGTCCGCCGGCTGAGCTGAAGGCGCCTTGCGGCAACGGCGGCTCATCGACATACGACCCGTCCGGCTGCAATCGGTAACCCACGGCGCGTCGATCCCCGGGCACCCGGGAGAATTCGAACGTGGAGGACGACATGTGAAGCTTTGCGAGAATCTCGCGTTCCACGTAGGATTCATAGGGAACGCCGGACGCCTTGGCGACGATTCGGCCCAGCAGGCCGAATGCGTAATTCGAATACTCGTAGCGCGTTCCGGGCGCCGTGGAAAAGGGGATTCCGCGGAGCAGCCACTGCGTGAGATCGGCTTCACTGGCCGCCAGCTGCTGGTCGCCCCATGGATTGTCCTCGGGAAGTCCTGCACTGTGGCTCAAGAGCTGGCGGATGCTCAGGGGTGCGGTATCCCGTGTGGGCAATCGCAGGCGCGCAAACTCGGGGAGCCATTTCTCCACGGGATCTTCGAGGGAGAGCTTCCCTGAATCCCTGAGCTTCAGAATTGCGAGAGCGGTAAAGCTCTTCGTCATCGAGGCGATTCGAAAAACGGTCGTGCCGCCGGCCGGAGCTTTGGACATCCGATCCTGGACTCCGGACGCAGCGACGTGCGCCAGGCGCTGGTCGATGACGATGCCCCAAACCATGCCGGGAATCTTCTCCTCGTCCGCGTACCGTCGAAAGATCTCATCGATCTGCGGAAACGCGGCTTCCAGTTTCTGGACCCGGTCGGGGTCCGTAAAGCGCGCTGGTGGATACATCCCTGCGGGCGCCGCCGCAGCGGGCACCATCGCAACGGGCATCATCGCAGCGGGCACCATCGCAGCGAGCGCAATCGCAGCCGCGAACGGCGATGCGGCCGCGTAGGTCACCGTGACGGCGACCCTTGCGGAGCGGCCTTCAGCGTCGGGCTGAGCCGTGCGACACTGCAGATTCCAGCGAGTATCGCGAGGCCGGCCGCGATCAACGCGGGGACCTTGTTGCTGCCGATGCCGAGGGACAGCAGCGCCGCAAGCAATGTCGCGCCCAGGGTCTGACCGGTGAGCCGCGTCGTCGAAATCAGTCCGCCTGCCGACGCGGCCCGCTCATGCGGTGCCGAGTGCACGATCAACCGCGCATTCGGAGCGAGAAACAACCCGAACCCGATTCCGCACAGCGCCATCCGCCACACCAGATCGAAATGCGAGACCTGATCGGGCAGGAATGCCAGCGACAACAGCGCCGCGGCCGCGATCGCCATCCCGATGCCGCCCAGGAGCCCGGCGGGAAATCGATCGGAAAGCATGCCCGCCAGCGGCGCGAATATCATCGCGCCCAATGGCCAGGGCGTGATGACGGCACCGACCTCGCCGGGTGAGAATCCATAGTGCTGCTGCAAGCGAAACGGCAGCGACAGTATCAAGGTCATCGACGCGATGAACGCGGTGAGTCCGCCGATGGTGGAGAGGGCGAGCACCGGCTTCGCCAACAGATCGACGGGCAAAATGGGCATCTTCGAGTTCAGTTCGCGCCGTACGAAGACATGGGCGATCGCCACGCCGGCCGCGACGATGGCCGCCGAAACGATGAGCGAATGGCCATGTCCCGCGCTCTCCAGCCCGAATATGATGAGGCCGAAGGTCAGCGCGCAGAGTACTGCGCCGAGCACGTCGTAGGGCTCTTTGTGAGGCTCCGGGGCGGGCAGCACTCGCCGCCCCAGCACCAGCGATAGAAGGGCCAAGGGCGCTGCCGCGGCGAATATCCATGGCCATGTCGCCACCGAGAGCACCAGACCGCCCAGCGTCGGTGCCAGGGCGTTGGCGCTCGACACCACGACGGTGTTTACGCCCAAGCCGCGGCCGAGCTGACGCGCGGGATAAATGGCGCGGATCAGCGCACTCGATACGCTGAGTGATGCCGCGGCGCCGAGCGCCTGCATGGCCCGCACCATCAGCAGCAGCGGAAGACTCCTTGCAAAAAAACATAGGATGGTCGACAGCAGGAACAGCAGTTGACCGTATTGGTACAGGCGGCGCAGTCCGATGCGGCTGCCGAGCGCTGAGGCCGGCAGCAGGGTCATCACCAGCACGAGTTGATACACCGTGACGACGAGCACCGCCGCGGATGGGGCGACGCCCAGGTCGTGCGCAAGGGTCGGCAGGGCGACGGTCGCGATCGAACCGTCGATTACCGCAAGCGCCGTTCCCAAGGCCACCGCGACGATTGCCAGATAGCGGCGGGGAGTCGGCAAACCCTCTCCGCGCTTGGGAAGAAGTGAAGCGGTTGCCGAATCCATGGCGTCATTATAGCGCCTTAGGGCCAGGGTCTCGTGAGCACGATGCCCGCCGCGGCCCCCACGGTGACGATGAGGATCGGCGGCGCGCGCCAAACGGTCAACAGGACGAAGCCGATGAACGCCACGCCGATATCCGCCGCTGTGTTGACCGAACTCGTCCATATCGGATGGTAGAGCGCGGCGCCGAGCAGACCGACTACCGCAGCATTGACGCCACGCATGAAGGCCTGCGCATCGGCCCGGTCCCGGAATTGATCCCAGAAGGGAAGTGTCCCCACCAGGATGAGCATCCCTGGAAGAAAAATTCCGGCGAGGCCGAGAAGTGCGCCCGCCACACGATGGGATGCGGGGGCGGCGACGGCGCCGAGATAGGACGCGAAGCTGAACAGCGGACCCGGGACCGCCTGCGCGGCGCCATAGCCCGCAAGGAAGACGTCATCACTGACCCACCCGGATGCCACGAATGCTTCGCGCAGCAACGGTAGTACCACATGGCCTCCGCCGAATACCAATGCGCCCGATCGATAGAATGCATCGAACAGCGCCGCCGAGTGCCATCCGCGGAGCAAGGGCAGGCCGACGAGCAGCAGCGCAAATACGGCCAGTGACATCGTCCCGACGGCCCGTGATACCGGAGCGGCGAGGCGCGATGCCGGAGCGAGGCGCGATGCGGGCGCCGCCGGCGCCGCCGCCGAGGCGGGTGTGGGTGCCCGGCAAAACCATAGCCCCAGCAGGCCCCCGCATAGCAGGACGGCGATCTGCATCATCGAGGACACGTCCGCCGACACGGCAACGGCGGCCATGATGGCGATCGCCGCGCGCTGCAGGTCAGGGCACAGCGTGCGCGCCATACCCCACACCGCCTGCGCAACGATGGCGACCGCCACCAGTTTCAGGCCGTGCCCCAATCCCATCGCAATCGATGCAACGGCGGAGCTTCCCTGCAAAGCGGCATCGGCCCCAAAGGCCAGGAGCATGAGTGCAATGGCGGACGGCAGCGTGAATCCGGTCCAGGCCGCGACTCCGCCGAGGAAGCCCGCTCTCATCAAACCGATGGAGAATCCCAGCTGGCTGCTCGCCGGCCCGGGCAGGAATTGACAGAGTCCCATCAAATCCGCAAATGCGGCATCGTCGAGCCATCGGCGGCGCACCACGAACTCCTGCCTGAAGTAGCCGATATGCGCCACCGGTCCGCCGAATGAGGTGAGTCCCAGCTTCAGGAACGCGCGCAGAACCTGAAGGGAGGAGGCGCGCCCGCCCGAGCAGCCGCTCAAGCGCTGGTGGGCGTCGTCGACACCTCGACGGATTTCGACGCCGCATCGATGGTCTTGAGCACCACGGGCCGCCGCCATACGTGCGCGACGTATTCGAGTACTTTTTTCGCGCGCTCCGTGTCCAGACCGCGCTTGTCGATGTCGCTGTTGTGCTCGAGCACCAGGGTGCCGTTGCTGCGGACTTCGGCAACCGACACGCGCGGGGCGCCGAAATTGTATTTGTCCTTGAGGATGGCCTCGCGCAATTCGTCGATGTCCTCGGCAAGCACCTTGACCGGGCCATTCGCCTGCTTCTGATACCGGAACAGCCCCATCTCTGCGGCGCGCTCGCGGGTGAGATGATTCCTCAGGAAACTGAAGTCATCGTCCTCCCGCACGATTTGCCGGGCTGCATCGATTCCTCCCTCCTTGATGATCTCCTCCCAGAGGGTAAAACCGAGATGATATGGATTGACTGCCAGCGCGACCTGCTCTTCGGCAGCCACGGGCCGGACCACATCCGAATGACACTTGATGGCATCCAGGTAAGTATCCTGCGCGATGAAATCCGCTTCGCGCAGCAGCCGCGCATGCCAGTACGATGCCCAGCCCTCGTTCATGGTTTGCGTGGCGAACACCGGGTAGAAATAAAACGATTCGGCGCGCACGGCCAGAAAGATGTCTCGCTCCCAGCTCTCCATATCGGGCGCGTAGGTGGCGATGAACCACAACAGATCCTTCTCCGGATGCGGCGGCAGCGGCGCGCGAACTCTTCGTGCAGGCGGAGCCGCCTTGTCGTCGCCGGCCAGAGTCGCAAATCGCGACCGGAAAGCGTCATCGGACGCCGGGGGAGGGTCCGGTTCGTATTCCGGGTAGGGTTCGCGCCGCAGGCCGCAATCGATATCGATGTATTGTTCCAGGGATAGTGCGGCATCGAGCACTTTCTCCACGGCATTGAACCCGTGGGCCTCGATGTCCTGTTCGATCTGCCGCGCATGGCTCGCGGCGTGCTCGATGATATGCTCGCTGACTTGTTCCTGCGAGCGTAGAAACAGCAGGTTGTTCTTGGAAAAGTCGGCATGACCCAGCACGTGCGCCGCCACCAGAACATTGTCGGCCAGGCCATTGCTGGAGGCGACATAGGCGCGGCCCGGGTTCCCCGGAAAGACCACCTCGAACAGGCGTGAATAGCCCATATGGCGCTGCAGGAGCTGATAGATGTAGCGGGCGCCGAAGGACCAATGCGGCATCCGCACCGGCAGGCCGTAGACCGCGATCTCGGTCATGAAACTGTCGGGGACGGCTTCGAAAATGACGGGGGACCAGGAGAGCCCATGTTCGCGGGCGAGATCTTCGAGACGTGGCAAATGACTGCGCCAGTCGGGCTTCACGGCTCACTTCCCGGCGCAGCACCGGCCGCAGCGGACTGCGATTCAAGGGTGAAGAAGTGGCGTACGGCGGCGATGACGTCGTTGGAATCCTTGATCGAACATCGACCGCCGGAGGAGGCGTGGACGCCGAGATCGTCGAACAGCCGAGCCGTCTCGCTTTGGGTGCTGCGCAGCCCCGACGTGATCTCGACGTAGCCCGAGTAGCGCGCCACCTTGGCGATGCTCTCGAGTGCCGCGCGCGCCGGCTCTCGATCGTCCATGGCATTGTCGCCGTCCGAGGCATAGAACAGATAGACGTTGCAGGTTGCGGGGTCGAAGCGCGCCTGCATGATCTCGAGCACCTTGCGCAATCCCGCCGACGCGACGGTGCCGCCGCTGCCGGTGACCTTGAAGAAATCGGATTCGCCGAACTCCCAGGCATCGGTGGTGTGGGCCACGAACACGATGTCGAGCGAGCGGTACTCGCGCCGCAGCCCGGCGGCCACCCAGAAGAAAAAGGTCTTCGCCAGCTGGCGATCCGCATCCGTCATGCTGGCAGAGACGTCCAGAAGGAAGAACACCGCGGCGCGCAGCGCCGGCTGCCGGCGGCGCGTAAGCTGCCGGAAGCGCAGGTCCTCATCGATGAACGAGGGGGCGGAAGCCTCGTGCGCGCGCCGCTTCACCGATTCCTTGAGGGAGCGGCGGCGATCGAGCCGAGACCGGGCGCCGCGCCGATCCCAACCCTCGCGTTTCCATTCGGCTTCTTCCGAGTGCCCCACGCGGGGCTGCAAATTGGGCAGCTTCAGCTCGTCCCACATCCACTCGATGATGTCATTGACCTTGAATTCGAGCAGCAGCTCGGCGCCCCCGCGCTCGGTTCCGCCCGCGCCCTTTCCGCCCGGCTTGCTGCCGGCGTTCGCCGGGCCCAGGAGATCCCCGGGCTTGGCTGATCCCTGACCTACGCCTTGCGGCTCCGTATCCGACCGAAGTCTAAAGCGGTAATGTTCCAGCATGCGCACGGGCACCCGGACCGTTCGGGCCCCGTCGCTGATGATGTCCGAACTGGAAACGAGCTGAGGCAGGTGATCGCGGACCGCTTCGCGGATCTTTTCACTGTGCCGGAGCCAGTCCCGCGAGCCGCGCGAGAACAACTCGTACCAATCATTGACCGCCTGCGCGGCGGCGTAAGGTGTTCCGTTTGTCTCGCTCCCTGGAGGGTCCGGGTTCATGGTGTGCTGCTACTCCTGCGACAACAGCGTGGTGACGTAGTTCAGGGCCTCTTGAGCGCTATGCTCGTCATAGCCGTATTCCTTCACCAGCCGCTCCTGGACCACGGAGATTTTTTGGCGCGCATCGTCGTCCGGTCGGGCCGTGGAAGTCACCAGACGCAGCACGTCGCGGCGCTCTTCGAACAGGTACTGTTCGATCGCTTCACGCACTCGTGCATGGCTTGCAAGGCGGAATTTCTCGCCGGCCTTGAAGGCGACCATGGCTTTTCGGATCACCTCTTGCCGGAACGACTGCTTTCCGGATTCCGAGACCTTGATCTTCTCTTCGACGGACCGCAGGAACCGCTCATCCGGCGGCCGATTCTCGCCCGTCATCGGATCGGTGACTTTGCGCTGGTCGAGAGATGCCTCTATTTCGTCGAGATACTTCTCCAGCAGCTGCTGCGCTTCGTCTTGAAAAGAAGCAAACAACGCGCGGTGGACGTCCTCCTTCACCCAGCGGTTATAGAATTCCTTACGCGCCGTCACCAAATGGTCGAACCACACTTTTTTCTGCTTTGCATCCATGCGCGCGTCGCTTTCGATCGAATCCTTGATGGCGAGCAGCAGCTCCATGCTGGTGAGGCTGCGAGAATTGCCGCGGGTGATGGCGGTCGACAGGGCGTTGATGACGAAACGCGGACTCACTCCGGAGAGGCCCTCGTCAGGCGCCTCGGATTTCAGCCGCTGAATCTCGGTGTCGGAGAAGCCTTCGACCGCCTCGCCGGCGAAGATTCGAACCTTCTTGGGTAGATCCATGCCCTCGCGTTCCGGCTTGCTGTGCCGCGTGAGAATGGCGAACACGGCCGCCAAATGCAGCACATGGGGATCCAGGTGCGTGTTGCGGAATGCCGCCGCTCCATAGACCAGCTTCTTATAGATCCGGGCCTCGTCACGGTACGACAGCGCATAGGGTACCTTGATGATCACCATTCTATCGAGAAGCGCCTCATTCTCCTTTTCTTGCAGGAAACGGTTGAATTCGGCGAGATTCGTATGCGCGAGAATGGTTTCATCGAGGTATATCAACGGAAACCGCGCCACCTTGACATTTTTTTCCTGTGTCATCGTCAGCAGAAGGTAGAGAAACTCGCGCTTGACCTTGAGGATCTCGATCATTTCCAGGACGCCGCGGCTCGCGGCATACACCGCGCCCGACCATGACCAGGCCCGCGGGTCGCCTTCGTCGCCTACGTGTGACACCTTGGATAGATCGACGGATCCCACCAGATCGGCGATATCGGCGGTCGAAGGATCGTGAGGAGCATAGGTGCCGATTCCGCAGCGCGCCGCCTCGGACAAGAAGATGCGCTCCACGGGTACCCGCAGGTAGTCGCCGTCGCATTCGCGATCCACGTGATCCCGCGCCCACGGGCTCACTTCCCCCGCGATCTCGACGCCGTAGGTCTCCCGAAATTCGGCGCGCAGACTCGCTGGAATGAGATTCAACGGCGATTCCCGCAGAGGCGAGCCCTTGAGGGCATAGAGCGCGCCTTCGTCGGTGCGGCTGTATTCCTCGAGCCCGCGCTTCAACAGAATCGCCATCGTCGATTTTCCGCCGGAGGGCGGTCCGAGCAGCAGCAGCAATCGTCGGCCCACATCGGAGCCGGCCGCCGCCGCCTTGAAGTAATCGACGACCCGGCCCAAGGGCTCATCGACGCCGAATAGTTCCCGCTTGAAGAGCTCTCGCGCCTTCTGGACCTCGCTGCCCTCCACGTCGCGGCCGTACCACAGCAGCATGTCCCAAATGTATTCGTGGCTGGTGCGCACGAGCGCCGTCGGTCTGACCGGGAGGATCTGCGTCAAGAAGTCCCCGAGAGATCCTTCCCATCGCTGCGCTCGATGCTGCTTGCTGAAGTCGGTCAGCGAACTAAGGAAATCCTCCGGGTTGGATTCAACATTGAGCTCTGATATTCCCATCGTCAAACCTCCGCGCGGGAATTGGACTGCTCTTACCTCACGTGTCGACTCTCACTGATCATCTTACTCGCGAAATAATCTTAATCCTCACGCATGTTGTATATCAGATCGGTCACGGCTTCAAATGATTCATTGCTCTCAATGGAAAAAAATTAATGATTTGTCAAGGGACACATTCGCCTTGCAGCATGATCGGATGCGTTGTGACGGCTTACACGAGGGCGGGGCGCCCGCTTACACGCGAACGGGCGCGTTGCTACCGAGCAACGTGAAAGGCGTGGCCGCCCCTGTACTACCGACCGCTACTCGGTTATCTTTAAAGACCCCCCTGCGGCCGCGAACGTTCAATTTAAAGCAGCGTTCGGTCGAAGAAGCCGGCTAAACGATTGCGGTACTCCGGTCCGGCAACTTGCGCAAAGTCGGCGTGGTGCGCGCGGGGCACCAGCCACAGTTGCTTGGGCGGGCCGGCCGCGGAAAAAAGCTGCCGCGCCACGCGCGCAGGCACCAGCGGATCGAGCTCGCCGCCGATAATGAGCACGGCACGCGGAGCAATCGACCCGATGACGTTCTTCGGCGGCATGTCGAGTGACTGGCCATACGCGCGCAGGGCTAGGTAGCAGGGCACCTGGGTGAGGAGTCCCCACTTGATGGTTGCGAGCCAGTTGTGCTCGACGACTTCATTGGGCGACGCCACAAGCGCCATTGCGCGCAATCGCTGATCGAGAACGGCAGCCTGCGTCAACACGTAAGCACCCATGGAAAAACCGAAACCTCCGATGCGCTCGGCATCGACGTCGCCGCGCGTCCGCAGCCAGTCGACCGCCGCGCTGATGGCGTGTCTCTCCGGAACTCCCCAGCGTGTGCGGCCCTCGCTCGCGCCTTGCCCCGGCAGATCGACCGCGAGCACACCGAAGCCGGCTTGCGCCAGCAATCCGGTCTCAAACAGGAGTGACGAGCGCTCCGCGCCGGTGCCGTGCACCAGGATGATGGCGGCGCGATTGCGCGACGGCGCATACCAGCCCGCCACCCGCCGCCCGTCGGCGCTCGAGAAGGAAATTTCCGCGAGGCCCTCGATTCCGGTGCGTTCCGGGTGCCGCGAGATCGCCGCGGGCGGCGTGCGCACGTAGTCGGCGCGCTGGCTCCAGAAGCTCTTCGCAGCAACGGCCGCGCAAAAGACGAGGCCTACGCCCACGCCGGCGACGATGAGATGAAACGCCATGTGCACGACCCCCGGATGGTGCTTGATCCGCCGGCGAAATACACCCTTCGGACATACCCGGTACCGCACCATTCAGGTGCTTCGGTGCGTGACGGCGGTGTATAAAGGTGCATGTAAGAGTATTCGGGCGGCGCAGAATGACAAGAAAAGATGAAGATCGCATTCTTCACGGTCTCCATTACTTCCGTGAAAGCCTCGACGAGGAGTTCACGGTGACGAGCGAGCAAATACTCTGGCTGGCGGCGCATTCCTTCGCCGACGGCAGCGACTGGCAGAAGGATGGGGAACTGCAGGGGTTCGACGCTTCGGTCATCCCGATCGAGCTTCGCAGGAAGCTGCTGATGTCGAAATTCGAACTACCGCTGCGCTATCTGCACTATCGGCGCCTCATCAAGTTCACGCCGGACGGCGACGAGACGGCCAAAGTCTCGGTAACCTTCGCCGGCGCCGACCGGGCAATGCGCCTGCATACCCGCCTGGGTCGCATGGAGCTGCGGTACCAGGAGCACCGGGATGGTTTTCTCGGCATCGTGATTACGGCCGCGGTTGCCTTCATCACGGCGCTGATTGCGGTCGCGATCGTCGAGGGACTGCACAGAAATTCCGCGGAGCCGACCCGCGTCATCTATGAATCGGATCCCCGATCGCAGCCTTGAATCCGGCCCGCGGCATGATAGTATTACTGCGCGCTCTACACGCGTGCGAGTATCTGCGCGCCGGGATCCTTCGTGAGGCGCACCGTACGCACAAAAAGCCGGCCGTAAGCCGGGATGCGGCCGATGTAGATGATCCCCGTCTGCTGAAGGTCTTTCGTCAGCATATCGATGACGCAGTCACGCGCCCGGTCGTCGAGGGAATCGAGTACCTCGTCGATGATCATCCAGCGCGGCTCGTGCAGCAGCGCTCGCGCAAACACCAAGCTGTGTTGTTCGTCTTCGCTCAAATCCCGCTCCCAGTGCTGCGTGCTGTCCAGCATCGGAACCAGCCGCGCCAAATCGAGCCTCGTCAGTGCCGGGGCAAACGCGCCGTCGGCGAATTTTTCCACGCCCGATGGATACGCGAGCACCTCGCGCAGCGTTCCCGGGGGTAAGTAAGGAACACGAGGCAGGTACATCGCGTTCTCGCCCTTGGGCCGCTTGATCCGCCCGGTGCCCCAGGGCCAAAGGCCGGCGAGGGCGCGGAACAGCAGCGTCTTGCCGGTGCCCGGCTCCCCGGCGATGAGGATTCGCTCGCCGGCGAGCATCTCGACGTGAGTATCCTCCAACAGGGTGCATCCGGTGGGAGAGGCGATCCGCAGGTTCTCGATGCTGAATTTGCCCGGCGGTCCCTCGGCGAAATCGATGCGCCTCTCGCTGCTGTGCACGATGTCGGTATTGAGCACCGCCCTCCGAAAGCTCGCCACGCGCAGCAAGGTGGCCCGCCAATCCGCAATGGTGCTGAAATTGTCGACGAACCAGCGCAGTGAGGACTGCACTTGAATGAAGGCGCCCGCGGCCATCATGAGTCCGCCGAAGCTCAAGTTTCCGGCGAAATACAGAGGTGCCGCGACCAGAATCGGCGCCACGGTGGTGAACCAGCCGTATCCCGCCGTGATCCAGGTGAGATTCGCGAGTCCCGACACCAGGCTGCGAGTCGCGTCCAGCACCCGGGCCACGTCGACCTCGATCCGGCGCGCTTCGTCCGCTTCGCCGGAGGAGAGGGCGATCGCGTCGATATGTTCATTGACGCGAACCATGGTAAACCGCAGGTCGGCCTCGCGCGCGTATCGTGTGGCGTTCCGCTCGATGAGGCTGCGTCCCACCCAATAGCTCAGCAGCGACGCCGAACCGGAATACACGATGGCCGCCCACACCATGTAGCCCGGAATGGCGAGTTGCCTGCCCGCGACGTGAAACACGAAATCATTCGACAGCGCCCAAAGCACGCTGACGAACGTCGCGAGCAGTATCGACGCCTGCAGCAATCCGATGCCGAGATCGGCCGAGAGCTCGGTGAGGTGGCGTGCATCCTCATGCATGCGCTGGTCGGGATTGACTCCGATGGGGCCCGCGCTGGCCAGCCGGAAGGCGCGGCCGGGCTGCATCCAGTTGGCGACCAGATCATGAGCCAGACCTTCGCGCAGCTTGAGCTTGAGGGTTTCGCCGAGCCACTTCTGGCCGACATTGAGCGAGAGCAGCGTTCCTCCGATGATGGCGAAAACCCCGAGTTGCGTGAGGAATTGTCCCATGTTCCGCCGCGACAACGCATCGTAGAACGGCTGGTTCCAGCTGTTGAGGCGGATCTGGCCGTACGCCGTGGCGATGATGACGAGGCAGAGCGCTGTCCCCAGCAGCAGCAGCGTGTTGCGAACCGGAGAACTCCACAACGCGCCGATCACCATCCTCAATTGCGGCCCCAGGCCTTGTTCGGCGATCTCCTCGGGATCGAGTAAAGGTCCGGCTTCACCGTCCGGTCGTTCTTGTATCATTGGGACGTTCTCTGGGAAAAAAGCAATTTTGCCATTATCACGCACTAGGAGCCTGTCGGACTTGCATTTCCCCCCTGCAACGCAGCTGGCAAAAACCACGCTTTTTGCCAGCGGAAACGAAGCTGATGTCCGAAAAAGCGCCGCAGGCGACTTTTTCCAATTAACGAAGGAGCCTGGCTCCTAGGATCGAATGCTCGCAATCGACACTCTCATCCGGAAGATGACGCTGGCCGAAAAGCTTGGTCAACTCACCATGACTGCCTCGAGCTATGCCGTGACGGGGCCGGTCATCGCGGGCGACTCGACACAGGCAATCAAGGACGGCACCATCGGCAACCTGCTCAACATGGTGGGTGCCGACCACGTCCGGGAGGTGCAGCGGCTGGCGGTTCAGGAGTCGCGACTCGGAATTCCCTTGCTCATCGGGTTTGACGTGGTTCATGGTCACCGTACGTTGTTTCCGATTCCGCTGGGTGAGGCGTCGCTGTTCGATCCACGGATGTGGGCGTCGACTGCCCGTGAATCCGCGAAGGAGGCCGCGGCCGATGGCATTGCCATGACGTTCGCCCCGATGCTCGATGTGGCGCGGGACCCTCGATGGGGGCGCAGCGCGGAAGGTCCCGGCGAGGATCCGTGGTTGGCCGCACGCATCGCCGAATCGAAGGTGCACGGGTTTCAGGGATCGGACCTTGCCGCGCCGGATGCGCTGGCGGCAACCGCCAAGCATTTCTGTGCGTATGGAGCGGTAACGGCGGGGCGCGACTACGCATCCGTCGACATATCCGAACGAACACTGCACGAGGTGTATCTGCCGCCTTTCGCAGCCGCCGTGGCCACCGGTGTTTCGGCCATCATGCCGTCATTCACGGACCTTGCGGGAATCCCGATGACGGCGAATGCCGCTCTTTTGAATGGATGGCTGCGCGGTCGCTCGGGTTTCGACGGCGTCATCGTGACCGATTACAACGCCATCGGCGAACTCATGAACCATGGGATTGCCGCCGATCTTGCCGAAGCGGCGACGCTCGCGCTGAAGGCGGGAGTCGATATCGACATGATGGCCGACGCGTATCGCCGCGGGTTGCCGGTGGCTCTGGAACGGGGTTGGGTGACCATCGGCGAGATCGACGCCGCCGTGCGCCGCGTCTTGACGCTCAAGAAACGATTGGGATTGTTCGATGATCCGTATCGGCGCGGCACCGTGCCCGAGACCGCCGCGGCGCTTGCGGCCCGCCGCAATCTTGCCCGGCTGGTCGCCTCGCGTGCCATCGTGATGTTGAAAAACGAGGGGGAGGCGCTGCCGCTTGACAGGAGTACGCCGCGGCTCGCGGTGGTCGGCCCGCTGGCGGACGGGTCCACCGACATGCGGGGCCCGTGGTGGGGCGCCGCCGCGCCGGAAGGCCAGGTCACGGTGCTGGCGGCATTGCGGCAGATGCTTTCGGAGTCCCGTGTCGCACACGCTCGGGGCGTGGACATCGACGGCGGTGATCTGAGCGGCGTGGCGGCGGCGCTAGCGGCATGCGATCAGGCAGACGCCATCGTTCTATGCGTGGGTGAGGCTGCCTCGATGAGCGGCGAGGCCGCCAGCCGCGCTCATCTGGGTCTCCCGAGCCGGCAGCGCGAGTTTGCCGATGCGGTGTTCGAACTCGCAGCGCGGCAGCACAAGCGGGTCATCGTCGTGATGTTCTCGGGGCGCCCACTGGTCATTCCCTGGTTGGCGGAAAAAGCCGATGCCCTGCTCGCTGCATGGTTCCTGGGAAGCGAGGCCGGCAATGCAATTGCCGATGTCCTCTTCGGTCATGTATCCCCGAGCGGCCGTACCCCGGTAAGCTGGGCGCGAGCGTCCGGGCAGGTCCCGATTTTCTTCGGAGCCCGACCGACCGGGCGTCCTTTCGATTCGAAGGACCACTTCACCACCAAGTATCTCGATGCGCCGAATGACCCCCTGTACCCGTTCGGGCACGGTTTGACGTACGGGAGGTTCGTCTACTCGAACCTTCGGGTGCCTCGAGACGGCATCTCGGAGCGCGATACCATCGTGATTCGCGTCGACGTGCAGAACGACGGCGGCCGGCCCGCCGAGGAGACGGTGTTTCTTTTCACGCACGATACGCTCGCCAGCGTGTCGCGGCCCGTCCTCGAACTGAAAGGATTCGCAAAGATTCATTTGAATCCCGGAGCCCGGGGAACCGTGACATTGATGCTGCCCGCCCATGAGTTGAGATTCCTGGGAGTGAACTTGGAACCGGTGTTCGAGCCCGGCGAGGTCGAGATTCTCGTGGGACCGTGCGCGGACCGGAATCAGCTCCTGGCCGATCGAATCTGCTTGGTATCCTAGCGCTTGGTATCCTAGGAGGTATGGGCTCCTATTTTGACGCGGGTACCTTACCCGCGCCGCAGGCCCACAAGAAATTGAATTCGTCGCGTGTGCCCGGCACGATGGCATTCCAAACGGCCGCTTTGGCGTCGGCTTCCTCGCTTTGTTCACTGCCCTGGATGTTGTTGCCGGCGTAGTAAATGATGAGAAGCGGGCGGGCACGGTCCCTCGTGCAGTCGTACTGAATCTTCTCGACCACGCTCAAGTACTTTCCGTTGCTGCCGGCCTGCGGCTCCGCGTATTCCTGCCGCAACCACACGGTGACCTGGCCTCCCGCTCTCTTCATCTGATGGGTGGTGCTGTAGGTTGCCCAGGCTCCATCGGCGGCGACTGCGCGGAATTCCCAGCCGCCCGCTGCCATGGGATCTAGCGTTCTGACCCAGACCATGGGATCCGCCCGGCGCGCCTCACGCTCCCGTGAGAGCTGCGCGGCCCTTGCTTGCTCATCGGCGAGCGCCTGCGCTCGTTGCTGCTCCCACAGTTCCGCTTGCTCGGGGGTTTGGCCGCCGGAATTGGCGCTCGCGAAAAGACTCGTCCCGACAACCGCCGTCATCGCGAGCAGCGGAGGGGTTTTCCACATGGACCAGATCCTAGCCCTTGCCGGACTCGGATGCCAGATAGGGCGAGGATTCGATGCCGGGGTCGGCGCTCGGGGGCGAGCACCTAAGACGTGGGAATCAGTTGCCGAGGCACATACGGCGGGCCATTTCCCGGGCCGCCGCGTTGTCGAGCGCTTGTGCCCTGCGACCGAGGATGTTCTCGCGGAGTTCGGAGAACACCGCGTAGCTGACCAACGCGATGGTGCCGCCGATCAAAAACACCGGCATGAGGATGAACCAGGTGGCAGCACAGACCAGATAGAACACAACATCTTTGAACAACATCGCAGCCACCCCTTTAAACGCCGCCTATGCAGGACGACGACAGGAGCTTAGCTTTGAGACGGCGATCCCGGCACGGAACTGCGTCCCAAATTTCCGTTTAACTTAAGATCAGGAAACGGGCGCCGCCGGACGCAATCCAAGAAAGCACATGAGCTTTCCCCGGCAAGCCGCCTGGATCAAAGCCACCGGGCCCTTTTGAAGAGAATGTACAAATATCCGTCGAGGGCCGCCATCACTCCCATGACGAGCGCGTACCCATAGCGCCATTTGAGCTCCGGCATATGCTCGAAATTCATGCCGTAGATTCCGGCAATCATGGTGGGCACGGCCAGCAGCGCAGCATAGGCCGCCAAGCGCTTCATGGTTTCGCTCTCCTGCAGCGTTACCATGGACAGATTCACCGAGATGGCGGTCGCGATCGAGTCGCGAATGGAGTCGGCAGCTTGATTCAGCCGCTGCAAATGGTCATACACGTCTCGGAAATACACACTGATGCCCGAACACAGCACCGGAACGCGAGCGCCGGACAGATTGGAGATGCCTTCCAGCAGCGGCGCCACCGCATGCTTGACGACCACCAGCCGCTGCTTCAAGGCATAGAGCGCCTTGATGTTCTCCTGCGGGGCTCCCTGATGGGAGAATATCTGGGCTTCGACGGCGTCCAGATCATCCTCCAGCGCGTCGAGAATGGGGAAGTAGCGGTCCACCACGGCATCCATCAGGGCGTACAGAATGAATCCGGGGCCCTGGCGCAGCAGCTCCGGTTCACGCTCGCAGCGCGCCCGCACCTCCTGAAGGCCTTTGGAGGCGCCCCTCCGCACCGAAAGCACATAGTTTTGACCCGCAAATATCGCCAGCTCGCCGACCGTATACCCGTCGGCCGTTTGTTCCACCAGATGCAGCACGGCGAATAGGGCGTTGCCGTATTCCTCGACTTTCGGCCGCTGGTGCCCGTTCTTGGCATCCTCCACGGCGAGCGGATGCAATCCGAAGACGGACTGCAATTGGTCGAGGACTTGTTCCTCGGGGTCGTGCAACGCCACCCAAACGAAGCAATCGGGTCGCTGCAGGTAATCCGGAATGTCGGCTATCGCGATGTCCGCAAGTTTCTTGCCCTGGCTGTAGGCGGCGCTCCTGATGAGCACGGCAGGTTCAGGGCGAGGTTGCAGCAATGCCGGGGATCCGTGCCGGACCCGCCGGTGCGGAGACATCAGAGGCGGGCGGTGCCGCCGGCGCCGAATCCGCGGGAATGGTGAGAAGTACCCGCAGACCCGGACTGAGGTCGGACATTTCGAGTGCACTGCCGTGCAGTTTGGCCACGGCCTGCGCGAGACTGAGGCCCAAACCCACCCCCGGGGTGCCGCGGCTGGCATCGCCGCGATAAAAACGCTCCACCACCTTGGCTTTCTCCGCATCGTCGATTCCAGGGCCGTTGTCCGCCACGGATATCTCCACGGATCCGCCGGGACGCGATTGCACCGAGACGTGGATCATGCCGCCATTCGGAGTGAACTTGAGCGCATTGTCGATCAGATTGCTGAGGGCCTGCGCCAGAAGCACGGGATCCCCGGCTGCCGTCGTCGGTCCGTCCGCCCGGAAAGTCAATGCAATCCCCTTTAATTCGGCTGCGGGCGCATAAAATTCGACCGCGGTCGCGGCCAGATCGGCGGCGTCCATCGCGACGAATCCCGAGCGGCGCAGCCCCGCGTCGATCTCGGCCAGGCGCAGCAGCGCGTCGAATATCCGAATCACCCGGTCGACGTCCGCGACGGCGCCGTCGACTTCGGAGAAGGCCTGTTCCGGCGGGGGCCGCATGAGCGCCAGTTCCTCGAGCCTGGAGCGCAGTTCGGCAAGCGGGGTACGCAGGTCGTGGGCGATCGAATTGGAGACATTGCGCACGCCGCGCACGAGCTGTTCGATCTGGTCCAGCATGCCGTTGATGGTTCGCGACAGCGTATTGAGCTCGTCGTCGCTCAGATGGGTGGGCAGCCGATGCGCAAGATCTCCATGAATGATGGCAGAGACGGTTTGCCTGATGCTGTCGACGCGCGACATGAGCGCGCGTCGGGTGATGACGCCGATCAGGAGCCCGGCCATGGACAGGACGGCGATGGCGCCGGTCAATCCATACCAGAAACGCTGCTCGAGCGGCGCGAATAGGCGGTTGTCGCGGCCGACCAGTAAATCGTAGTTCCCCATCGCCGCGACGTGCACGAGAGCCGTCTGCATCCCCTTGCTGCCCAGGTCGATCTGGGCGCGGTAGTCGCCCGGCGCCGTCGGAACGTTCGGCCAGGCCTCGAGATTGCCGGCGAGCGGGCGCCCTGTCGCGTCGGTGAGCAGGAGGAAACGGTCGCCGGCGATCCGCATGCGCAGCCGCGCATCGATGAAGTTCTTCAGCGCCTCGACGCCCTCGCGCCGGTAGACGTCGGAGAGCCTTTGAGCGTCCGCCTGCAGTATTTCCGCGCGCCCTTCGCGAATCGTGCCCTGCCACGCATACCACAAGGGTGCGGCAAACAGAACCAGGGCTACCAATCCCAAGGCGGTGTAGCCCAGCGCCAGGGTCAACGCCGATGATCGAACCATGCTAGTCACCGCCGCCACCCCTACTCGCCCGCCGTGACCATATAGCCCGCGTTGCGTACCGTGCGCAGCAGCGGGCGTTCGAACTCCGCATCGATTTTCTGGCGCAATTTACTGATGTGAACGTCGACGACATTGGTTTGCGGATCGAAGTGATAGTCCCACACGTTCTCCAGCAGCATCGTTCGCGTGACCACCTGGTCGGCATGCCGCATCAGATACTCCAGCAGCTTGAACTCGCGGGGCTGCAGCGTGATCTGCCGGTCCCCGCGGCTTACCTTGCGCGTCATCGGATCCATATGCAAGTTGCCCACGGTGAGCGGTAATTCGTGATTGACGCCGTGCGCCCGGCGATGCAGGGCGTCCAGCCGCGCCAGCAATTCACCGAACGCGAAGGGCTTGGTCAGGTAGTCGTCGCCGCCGCTGCGCAGGCCGCGGATGCGGTCGTCCACTTCCGACAGCGCGCTCAATATCAATATCGGCGTCCGCTTGCCGGCCTTTCGAAGGACCTCGATGATCGCCAGGCCATCGATGTCCCCGGGCAGCATGCGATCCATGACGATCACATCGTAGGGTTCGCTGGCGGCGAGGAACATCCCGTCCCTTCCGTTGCCCGCATGATCGGTGGTGTGTCCCGCTTCCTGCAATCCCTTGATGACGAATTGGCTCACTCGTTCATTGTCCTCCACCAGCAAGATCTTCACGTGGCGTCTCCCGCCCGTGCCGCGTGCGCCGCGTGGGCTGCCTCGACTGGATGCGACTTGCGGTGCCGCTTGAGCCAAAGACTGAAACGGTCGAGGTACAAATAGATGACCGGAGTCGTGAACAGCGTCAGCGCCTGGCTCACGATGAGTCCGCCCACCATGGTGTAACCCAGCGGCCTGCGAAGCTCGGATCCGGTTCCATGGCCCAGCGCAAGAGGAAGCGCACCCAGCAAGGCCGCCATGGTGGTCATCATGATGGGACGGAAGCGCAGCAGGCAAGCCTGGCGGATCGCGTCATGAGGCGACAAGTGCTGTTCGCGCTCCGCCTGGATCGCAAAATCGACCATCATGATGCCGTTCTTCTTCACGATACCGATCAGCAGAATGATGCCGATCAGCGCCATGACCGACAAGTCGATGTGGAGGATGAGCAACACCAGCAAGGCCCCGACGCCGGCTGACGGAAGCGTCGAGAGTATGGTCAGCGGGTGGATATAACTCTCGTAAAGCATTCCAAGAATGATGTAGACGGCGACCAGGGCGGCGAGAATCAAGTACGGTTGACTCTTGAGCGAACTTTGAAAGGCTTGAGCGGTCCCCTGAAAATTGCCGGTGACGGTCGCCGGAAGCCGCATCTGGGCCGATACCCGGTTGATCGCGTCGACCGCGTCCCCGAGGGCCGCACCCGGCGCCAGGTTGAATGACAGGGTGACGGCGGGAAATTGACCCTGGTGATTGATCGACAAATAGGTCACGTGCTGCGTGTCGTACTTGGTCATCGCCGACAGCGGGACCATCTGACCTGTCAGGGGAGACTTTAAATAGATCTTCTCCAGGGACGCGGGATCGGTTTGCAGCGAGGGTGTTATCTCCAACACCACGTGGTAGCTGTTCGCCTGAGTGAAATACTGGGCCGCCTGCCGTTGGCCGAATGCGTCGTACAGCGCCTGATCGATCGCAGCCGGCTGAATGCCGAAGCGCGACGCCTGGTCGCGGTCGATGGTGAGGGACAGCATGCCGCTGCTCGTCTGTTGATCCGAAGCGACGTCGCGCAGCATCGGCAGCTTCTGCAGTTCGGCGAGCAGCTTCGGGGCCCAGTCGTTGAGTTCGTTGATGTCCGAATCCTGCAGCGTGTACTGATATTGGGTTCGCGTGGTGCGGCCGCCGACATTGAGATCCTGCGAGGCCTGCAGGAACAGCGTTGCGCCTGAAACCTTGGCCAGTTGGGGCCGCAGGCGGGTGATGATCTCGTCGGCGCTGGCCGTACGCTGATTGCGCGGCTTGAGGCCGATAAATACGAACCCGTTGTTGATCGGCCGGCTGCCGCCGAGTCCCGTACCGTAACTGGCGACGTCGGGGTCCTTTTCGAGGACAGCCGTGAGGGCATGCTGGCGGCGCACCATCTCGTCGAACGAGATGTCCTGCGGCGCGTCGGACAGCCCGGCGATGATGCCGGTGTCCTGCTGCGGGAAGAATCCCTTTGGAATCTCGACATACAGGACCGCGGTCAATGCAACCGTTATCAAGAAGACCATCAGCGTGACGCGTTGGTGGTCGAGGGCCACATCGAGACCGCGGGTATACCACGCAAGCACGCGGTCGAAAGCGCGTTCCACCACCATATAGGCCCGACCGTGCTTCGCATGCTTTTCGTCCCGCAGGAACAAGGCACACATGGTCGGGGACAGCGTCAATGCGACGAAGGCCGAAACGGCGATCGTCATCGACATGGTAACGGCGAATTCACGGAACAACCGTCCGATGATGCCGCCCATGAGCAATAACGGAATGAATACCGCAACCAGCGAAATGCTGATGGTCAGAATGGTAAATCCGATTTCGCCCGCGCCTTTGAGCGTCGCCTCGAGCGGCGTCATGCCGGCCTCGATGTGTCGGTAAATATTCTCGAGCATCACGATGGCGTCATCGACCACGAAGCCGACCGCAATGGTCAACGCCATCAGCGACAAATTGTCCAGGCTGTAATTGAGCACGTACATCACGGCGGCGGTACCGAGCAGGGCCAGCGGCACTGTGACGCCCGGGATGATCGTCGCCCACGCATTGCGCAGAAACAGGAAGATCACCATCACGACCAGTGCGATCGTCAGTGCCAGCGTGCGTTCGACATCCTCGACCGATGCCTTGATGGTGGTGGTGCGATTGGCAACGATCTCGACCTTGACCGAGGCCGGTATCGATTGCATGGCGCGCGGCAGGAGAGTCTGCACTCGCTGTGCGGCTTCGATGACGTTGGCGCCCGGCTGCTTGTTGACCAGCAACAGAATGCCGTCGTGGCCGTTTTGCCAGGCCTTCAACAGCCGGTTTTCCGGGCCGTCCACCGCGATGCCGATGTCGCGTATACGGATGGGTGCGCCGTTCTTGTAGGCCACGACCACGTCGTTCCACGGCGCGGCCTTGAGCAGCTGATCGTTGTCGTAGATGGTGAGCGCGCGCTTCGGTCCATTGATCGACCCCTTTGGCGCATCCACGGTCGCGGCCGTGATGACGCCCGCCACATCCTCCATTTGCAGACCGAGCGCGGCCAGCTTGGTCGGGTCGATCTGTACGCGCACGGCGGGTTTCTGCTGGCCGCCGATCGACACCTGCGCGATTCCGGGTATCTGGGAAATCTGTTGCGCGAGGATGTTCTCGGCGTAGTCGTCGACGACGGTTACCGGCAAGACATCCGAGTGCACCGCGAGGAACAGAATCGGCGCGTCGGCGGGATTGACCTTTCGATACGTCGGCGGAGCCGGTAGGTTCTTCGGCAACTGTCCGCCCGCGGCATCGATGCCGGTCTGCACGTCCTGTGCCGCCGCGTCGATGTTGCGGTTGAGGTCGAACTGCAGCGTGATCTGGGTATTGCCGAGCACATTCGTCGAGGTCATCTGCGTGAGCCCCGAGATTTGCGCGAACTGATACTCGAGGGGGGTGGCGACGGAGGACGCCATGGTCTCGGGGCTGGCGCCGGGCAGCGAAGCCGCGACCTGCACCGTGGGAAAGTCCACCTGCGGCAGCGGCGCCACGGGCAGCAAGGGATAGACCACGAGGCCGACGAGAAAGATACCGCCCATCAGCAGCGAAGTGGCGATGGGCCGTCGAACGAAGGGAGCGGAAATGCTCATGACGCACTTGGCGGCGTGGCGGCGGCGGCCGGCGCCGCCTTCACGGCGGCTCCCGGTACGGCCGCTGCCGTGCCGCGCACCGGCGTACCGGCCTGTAGCCGATATTGATTGCTGGTCACCACACGTTCGTTCAGTGCCAGTCCGGCCGTGACGATGGTCACGCCGCCGCTTTCTTCTCCGATCTTGAGGGGCCGCACCTCCACCGTCGAATCGCTCTTCACGACATAGGTGAACGGGCCATTCGGCCCGAGCTGCACCGCGGCCGTTGGAATGGTCAGCACATTGCGATCGGTGCGCACCAATACCCGGGCATTGACGAACTGCCCGGGCCAAAGCGCGTTGTGCGCGTTATTGAAGACCGCTTTGAGCTTCAAGGTGCCGGTTGCCGATGTGATCTGGTTGTCGATCAGCCGGAGCGTGCCTTCGTCCAGTTCGGTGTCGCCGCTTCGCGTCACGGTGGTGACCTTGACCGGTCCGGCGGCGAGCGCCGAGCTCACCGCTCCCAAGGCTTCTTCGGGCAGCGTGAAGATGACCGCGATGGGTTGCACTTGCGTCACCACGACGATGCCCGTCGTATCGGCGGCATGCACGATGTTGCCCGGATCGACGAGGCGGATTCCGGTGCGGCCGTCGATGGGCGAGGTGATGCGGGTGTAATCGAGTTGAGTGCGGGCGCTGTCGATCTGTGCCTGATCCACCTGAAGCTGTGCCGTCAATTGATCGACCGTGGCGTGCTGCGTGTCGACGGTTTGCTTGCTCGCCAGGTCCTGCGGCTGGAGGATGGTGTACCGCTCCAAATCACGCTTCGCGTTCGCCAGTTGCGCCGCATCCTTTGCCTTGGTGGCGACGGCCTGTTCGAACGCCGCGCGGCTGGGGCGCGGGTCGATCTGCGCCAGCAAGTCGCCCTTGCGCACCGTCTGGCCCTCGACGAATCCGACCTTCTCGAGCTCGCCGTCCACGCGAGCGGTGACCGTCACGGTGTAGAACGCCTGCACCGTTCCCAGGCCCTGAAGATAGATCGGCACGTCGGCCTCGCGTACCCCGGCGGTATCGACGCTGACGGCAGGCGGCGCAGTTTGCGTCGCGGCGGATGCGGACCTGTGCACCAGGCCGAGCCACACCGCGGCGATCACCGCGACGAGGGCGGCGACCGCCACGATCGCTCTATTACGGGTTATCAAAACGTTCATGCCCCACACTACCCCTGCTGCCAACCGCCCCCGAGGGCGGTGTATAAATCGATCAACGCCTGCAGATGGGAATACTCCACCTGAACCAGCACGTCCTGCGCGCTGAACAGCGCATTTTCCGTGTTGAGCACGGTCAGTATGTTGACGGTCCCGGCCGACATTTGAGTCTGCGCAAATTCGAAGGCGCGTCGCGCCTTGGCAACCGCGTCCCGTTGCCGTTCCTGCTGATCGGCGGTTTGCCGCGCTGCGACCAGGGCACTCTCCACATTGCTGAACGCCGTCAGGACGGTCTTGTGATACGTCGTGAGCAATTCGGTGTACCGAGCCTCGCTGAAGGAGACTTGGCCACGCAACGCGCCGCCGTGAAAGATCGGCTGGGTCAGGCCGGCGCTCAGCGCATAGACGCGATTCGCGGGACTTACCAGCGATGCCAGTCTGGAGCTTTCGTATCCGCCGCTCGCGGTGAGCGCGATGTCGGGAAACAATGCGGCGCGGGCCACCGTAATGTCGGCGTTGGCGGCGATGAGCTGCTGTTCCGCCTCGGCGACATCCGGCCGCCGCGACAACAACTGTGACGGCAGCCCGGCGGTGATGGCTGGGCTGGAAATCTCCTTCAGCGAGCCCGATGTCACGTCGATCGACTCCGGCGTCTTGCCCACGAGCACCGCCAGGGCATACACCGATTGACGGAATTGCTGCAGCAGGGGTGGGAGTGCCGCATCGAGCAGCGCCACCGCGGTCTCTTGCTGGGCGACGTCAAGTCCGGTGGCCGTGCCGGCCGATTGCTCGAGCGTGAGTCCGCGCAATATCTTTTGGCCGTTCTCCAGATTCTGCCGCGCGACCTGGATTCGATCGAGAAATTCCAGCGCCTGAAAGTAGGTGCCGGCGACACTGCTGACCACCGTGAGCGCCACCGTCTGTTGGTCATAGCGGCTGGCGATGGCCGAGGCGCGCGCCGCACTGCGCAAGGCCCGGTTCTTGCCCCAAAAGTCGAGTTCGTAGCTTGCCGTGATCTGCGGGTTGAAGATATTTCCGATGCGGGGTCCGGTGCCCGGCACCACGGTCCGTTCGCGCGTCGCGTCGGCTCCCAGATCGAAGCTGGGAAACAAGGGTGCGCCGGCGATCCGCACCTGGGCGTCGGCTTCCCGTACGCGCGCGATGGCGCCGGCCAGATCGTCGTTGCTGCGTTCAGCCTCCGCGATCAGTTCATCGAGTTGGGTCGATCCGAAGCCGTGCCACCAGCCGGCCTCCGGCCAGGGGGATGCCGCGGCGGGCGATCCCGCGGTCGGCGATCCGGCGGGCGGCGATCCGGCGGGCGGGGCCGGACCTTCGCGCCATTGCGTGGGCGGTGCAATATCGGGCCGCCGATAGGCGGGTCCCACGCTGCAGGCCGCGATCGCGGTGCAGATGCAGATGAGTCTGCTGAGCGCCTGAACGCGGGATTGCCAAGTCATGGGCCCCCACGCTGAGCCTCGGGCGGTTAACCCCCTGTGGTCGAATTATTAAAGTCTGTTAATCCGGGGGTTCCGAAATCCTACACGCAGCCGCGACCGTTAGGCTGCAGAGGCTAGTCCTCCAGGATGCGGCTATGGACCCGGGTATCCCGCATGGTCAATGCCGCCAAAAAGCTGATGGCTGACAATGCCGATGCGTAAATGTAGAACCCGCTTTCCGCACCTGCAGACTTGAACCACAGCGCCACGTATTCGGCGGTGCCGCCGAACAGCGCATTGGCCAGGGCGTATGGCAGGGCGACACCCAGCGAACGCAGATTGGTGGGGAAGAGTTCCGCCTTGACGACCGCGCTGATCGACGTGTAAGCCGACTCGAACAGCACTGCCGCGAGAATGAGTAGAAACGCGGTACCCGTGCTGCGGGTTGCCGCGACCCCGGTCATCACCGGCCACGTGATGAGGGCGCCGCCGCCAAAGGCGATCAAGAGCATGCTCTTGCGGCCGATTCGATCCGACAGCCAGCCGCACACGGGCTGCGCCACCAAGAAGGCGATGAGGGTCGCCGCGCTGAGTTCGGTCGCGTCGGCCTTGGAGAATCCGGCGGTATTGGTCAGAAATTTCTGCATGTACGTGGTGTAGACGTAGAAGATCATGGAACCCCCGGCCGTCAATCCGAGGATGGTCAGCGTTTCGCGCGGGTATCGGCGCACGAGAAGGCGGGGGCTGCCGCGCTCGGCCGCCGGTGCGTCGGCACGGAGGAAAGATTGTGATTCCTGCATTCTGCGGCGGAGCCAGAACGCGACGATGGCGAGTCCCGCGCCGATGACGAAGGGTATGCGCCACCCCCACTCCGCCATCGCCGACGCCGGGAGCATGTGCTGCAAAACGATCAGCACCGCCAAGGCCACGAGCTGACCTCCGATCAACGTCACGTAGTTGAAGCTCGACCAAAAGCCGCGATGCGTGCGCCCGGCCGTTTCACTCATGTACGTGGCGCTGGCGCCGTACTCGCCGCCCAATGAGAGTCCTTGGAAAATCCGCGCCAGCAGCAGGATGATCGGCGCCGCGATCCCGATTCGCGCCGCTCCCGGAGTGACCGCGATCACCAGCGAGCCGCCGCACATCATGGCCACGGAGAGGGTGAGCGCCGCTTTGCGGCCGGCGCGGTCGGAATACCGGCCCATGACCCATGCACCGACGGGGCGCGCGAAGAACCCGACGGCGAATACCGCCGCCGTCTGCAGGAGTTGGGCGGTCTGGTCGCCCTTGGGAAAGAACACCGGCGCGAAATACAGAGCGGTGGCCGAGTAGGAATACCAGTCGTACCATTCGACGAGATTGCCCACGGAGCCGCTGAGTATCGCTCGCAGCCGTGACTGGCTTCCCGATGACGGGTCTCGCGCCGCCGGCGTTGCCGCCATCATGGCCCGCGCGGAACCAATGGCTCGACTTTCGAAAGCAGGCTGGAAAGCCGCGGCTGCTGTGCGTCGTGCATCTTGGCGAATGCCACGATGTGTTCCAAAATGTGCTGGATATAGCCTCGAGTCTCGCTGTAGGGGATATTCTCGATCCAAACGTCTGCTTCCATGGGATCACCCGGCAACCAGCGCGACACCGACATCGGTCCGGCATTGTACGCCGCAAGACTCGGAGCGAGCTGACCTCGGTACTTGTCCAAGAGCTCGCGTACGTAGCGGGCGCCGAGGCTCAAGGCCACGGAAGGTTCGAACAGCTCGTCGCGGGAGGGCGGCGGCAGATGCCATCGGCGCGCAACGGCCACCGCCGTCGCCGGCTGCATCTGCATCAATCCGCGCGCGTCGGCGCGAGACACCGCGTCCTTCCGGAACAGGCTTTCCTGCCGCATGATGGCGAACAGCCAGTCTTCCGCAGTTTGGGTTTCCCTGGCGGCGTTTGCCACCTCGGCCGCGTAGGGCCGCGGATAGCGCAGCGGCACATCATCCCATTCGCCGGCCACCGCCAACGTCGCAATGGTTTGCGCGTACCAGCCCCAGCGCGACGCGAGACGCGCGGCTTGAATTTTCGCAGCGGGCTTCGCTGGCCCCACCACCAGGGCCCATTCCGCGGCTGCCTCATCCGCCATGCCGCAATCGAACAACGCGTGCGCTCGGACCATTCCGGGTTCCATCGCAAGCGCGGCCTGCATGTCAGTGTCGTTTGGCGAGGGGTGAATGTTCAGGCTGTAGCCCTCATTCAATTTATCCGCCGCGAGATAGCCATAGTAGTCGCGCAGGCCGGCGATCTCCGCATACGCCGGAGCGGCGGCGGCGGCACCGGAGGTCGCGGCGACCGCTCGCGCCCGCCAGTAGCGCCAGCGCGGCTGCGCCGCGAGACTGGATGGCATCGCATCGATCCACGTCAGGGCCGTCGCAAAGTCTCCGGCCCACAGGGCCGCCCGCACCCGCCATTCCTGCACCTGACCGTCGGCCGGCTCCGGCGCCAATACGGCGAAGGCGGCGACGGCATCCGGTGCGCGGGCGTACGCGGCGCCGAGAGCGGCCGCGCGCTGCAACCGGGTCTGCAAAGCCGGCGTCAGATCCGGCCGCTTGAGGAGGGCCGGCAGCAGGGTCCGGGACGCGGTTGAATCGGTGATGCTCAAACGGCTGAAGCCGGCGACGAGGGCGTCGGGTTCCACCGGCATACCCGGATTCATGGTCAGCAGGGCTATGGCGGCGCTCGGCGATTCCAATAACTGGATCCATTGCAGCAACGGGGCGGAGCGGGGCGACGGCACGTCGCCGACGAAATCACGGGCCAAGCGCGGGTTGTCGGCGGCAAGCGCCGCGCGGGTGCGATTCTCCGCAAGCTCAGGCGTCAACACCGCCTGGGTGTGAAGCCAGGTGAATACGGCATTGCATTCATCAGGCTGCTTCTGCGCGACCATCCAGCGCGCCAGCGCCTCTTGCGCCAGGCCCGCGGTATCGCCGGTGGCAAGGCGGCCGGCCAGCCGATCGCAGATCAATTGTGGGTCGGTGGAATCCGCCGAGCGGGGCAGGAACCAGTCCCAGCGCTTTCGATCGGCGAGGCTCTGCAGCCAATCATGCTTGAGCCCATGTGTCACAGGTTGACCGGCATGAGAGTGAAGAAAATCATCGATGATTCCGTCCAATTCCTCGCCGGGACTTGCCAGGTTGCTGCGCAACCGGGCGGCGACGAGATAGTCGTGGATGACGTACGCGGTAAGCCCGGGAGAATCCGGCGGCTCCGGGAGACGCTGGCGGATGCGCTGCATGGCCGCTCGGAACTCCCGGGGAATGGAGTCTTCCGCCGCCGGAAGCTCCGCGGCAATCGAGCGACAGGTGAATGCGGCCAACAAGAGCGCTGCGGCGCGCAGATAAGTCCGGCTTTTCATTGCGGAAGTCTAGGCGTTGCGCGCAGGCGAGTCGCGCCGCCGCCGAGGATGCGCTGCGGACGCCGCGCTACTGCTGGCGCGCCGTCCGCGTTGCCTTGGCCGCCGCTTTCGCCGTCTCGTATTCGGCGTCCGCCTGATCCTTGCAGGCCTGCATCATCGAGGCCTGCAAGGTCTGGCACTTCTGCGTCGCGACTTGGTGATCGCCCTCGGCCTTGATCATCGCGACGTCATAGGCGGCGGTGGCCTTCGCCAGGGCGACGTCCCGGGGATTCCCGCCTCCCGTCTTGAGTGCGCTCTTGACGTCCTTGGTCGCCTCAATTCGCGCCTGCTCGACCGCATGCTGCGCCTCTTGTTTGGCGGCCTCGACGTCCTGCGCAGTTGCCTGCGGTGTTTTGTGGGAGTGACACCCGGCGATCACCACTATCGCAGCCATTCCAGCCCAGCTTATTTTTTTAACCATCGGTCACCCCGCCTAGCCATTCTCGCCAAGATATACGACGCCGACCTCGGCTCTACGATATATACGACGCCGGCGTCGGCGCTACCGTGAACATCTGCCGCCCCGCGTCGGACGAATCCTACACCGACTCCCTGGCCCGCGAATACGGAGTGACCGCCGAGCACTATCGCCGGCGCACCTCCGCCGCCAATCGCTCCGCCAGGTCGCTCAAGGCCTGGCTGTAGGCCTGCGCGACGGCTGCGTAACCATCGCCGGTTACGGCGGTCTCGAATGAGCCGCTGCCCAGCTCGTCCACGCCTGCGCTCGAATCGACGATGCGCCAATGCGCTTCGATGTTTGCCCGGCCGCCCCGTTGGGCCGACATACGCACGATGTCGACCTTCAGCGTGACCGGCGGCGTGGCCGCCCGGTCGAAGCCCCTGTCGCCGACGAAGACGTCGCTGCGCCTCCCCTCGATGTCGCGCGCCAAGGTCTGAGACACCTGATCCGCGAGCGGAGCCGCCCAGCGTTCGTGGTCGAGGATCACGATTCCGTTCCGGCTGGTCTGCAGGACCATTTCGTTTCGATCCATCAACGAGGGTATGGTCACCTGAAGGCGCACATGAATCGTGGGCGCCCCCGCTACCCGCACAGCTTCCGGCACCGTGTTCAATGCATAGAAATGATCGGCCTGGCCGACGCATCCGAAGAGAGCGAGGCTGCCCAACAGCACCAGCCCCAGTTCCTTCCCCGCACAGCGCTGGGCGGTCACTTCGACTCTCCCGGCTTACCCCGTAATAGCGCTTCGGGATGGCGTTCGAGGTAGTCGACCAGGGCATTGACGGATTTCGCGGCACGCGACAATTCCAGCAGCGTTGCGGAAAGATCGCTCTGCAGCGGCGCATCCTGACCCAGGACCTCCTTGGCGTTTTTCATGGCTCCTTGCGCCTCCTTCAGTGTTTCGCTGATCTGCGGAGCGATGGTGCCATCGAGTTGCCGGACCAGACGGTCTGCATTCTTGAGCGTGTCATCCAGCGTCGCCATGGTGGCCATCAGGCGTGCCGTCACTTGATCGAGCGGCATCTTGTCGAGTTTCTTGACGATGCTGGAGACGGAGTCCTGAATCTCATCGAGGGCGCCGGCCGCCGTCGGGAATACCGGAGGGTTGGCGTCCCAGCCGACATGATCCGGCGGCAAGTCGGTGTGAAAGTCCAATGCCACGTATTTTTGTCCCGTCAGGAGACTGCCGGTTTTGAGCTCCGCCCGCATGCCGTGCGCCACCAGACTGTCGAGGAGCGCCCGCCCGGCGGTGTCGGTGTTAATACCGAGCGGATGGTCGCCGCGCCGGCCCAGTCCGCGGATTCGTTGTGGGAAAATATCCACTTCCACCGGAAAGCGCAGCCGGCCCGCGTCACGCTCATACTCGGCCGACAGTCCCTTCACTTCGCCGATGGTGATGCCGCGCAGGTCGACCGGCGCGCCGGCCGACAGCCCGCGCAGCGATCCGCTGAAGTACATGATGAAGGTGCGCACCTCGGTATCCGCCTGGCGCATTGCGCGTTCCTCGTCGGAATACAACGTGAACGCCGCGTCCGTCGGAGCGGGCGCAGCCGGCTTGCCCGGCAGGGCCTGAAATGCGATGCCGCCCTCCAGGATCGAGGCCAGCGATTCGGTACGCATCTTGACGCCGTCCGAACTGACCGACATGTCGATGCCGCTGGCCTGCCAGAATCGCGCGTCGGCGGTGACGTAGCGATCATAGGGTTGGTAAACGAAGACCTTGATGGTGACGCTCGCGCCGCGGGGGTCGAGCGAGTAGGCAACCACCTGTCCGGCCGAGATATGCCGGTAGAACACCGTGGATCCCACGGAGAGCGACCCGATATCCTCGGCGTGCAGCACGAATTCTCGGCCGGGCAGATCGGAGGTCACGATGGGCGGGACTTCCAGACCCTCGAAGTTGTCGCGCTCGGTGCTCGAGCGGCCGACATCGACGCTGATGTAGGCGCCGGAGACGATCGTGCCCAGTCCTGAAATGTTGCCGCCGGTGAACCGCGGGCGCACCACCCAGAATCGCGTGTCCTCCACCAAATAGTCCCGCGCGTCGCGGTGAATGCGCGCGGTGACGATCACCTTCTTGCGGTCCTTCGAAACATGGATCTTGGTGACATCGCCGATATCGACGTCCTTGTAGCGGATTTTGGTCTTGTTGGCCTCGATGCCGTCGGCGCCCTGAAAATAGATGTCGATGCTCGGACCCTGCGCGAGCTTCTGCTGAACCACGACGAACGCCCCTACGACGATCACCAGCACCGGCAATATCCAGACGAAGGGCAGGCGCCCGCGCCGCGGCGGATCCGCTACGGCGCGCGGCAGGTCGTCGGGCAACACCGGGGGCTCAGTCATCGGAGTGGGAGTCCCACAGCAGGCGCTCGTCGAATGACTGTGCGGCGAGCATGGTCAGCACCACCACGGCGCCGAACGCGAGGGCGCCAAGACCCACCTGAATGGTCGCCAGCGAGCGAATTTGCACCAGCGATACGAGCAGCGCGATGGCAAACACATCCAGCATGGACCACCTGCCGATGAATTCCACCAGCCTGAACAGACGGCTCTTTTGCACGGCGCTGCCCGGCGACTGTCGAGCCACGGAGATCAGAAGCCATCCCATCGCGATGATTTTCAACAGCGGCACGACGATGCTGGCAACGAATACCAGCAAGGCGAGCGGCCACGAACCCTCCTGGATCAACGACAGAACCCCGCTCATGATGGTGTCGTCATCTTCGCTGAAGAACGTGCGCGTGTGCATGACCGGCAGCAGATTCGCCGGCACATACAACGCGGCCGCGCTCAACAGCAGCGCGGCAGTCGCCGCGAGGCTGTGCGGTCTTCGGTCGTGCACCCGGGCGCCGCAGCGCGGGCACAATGAATGCGAACTCTGGATCGCGCGAACGGTCGCGTGACAGTGCGAACAGACGAGCAGGCCGACGGTCCGTCCCATCACGAACCGGCTCATTGTCCACCTCCATCGACCCACCGCCAGAATTGCTCCGTCGGCGTGACGCTGGTCAGCGCCGATAAAGTAAACATCAGGGCGCAGTAGGAATACAGCGATACCCCGGGAATGACCTCGGCCAAGGCGGCGAGTTTGACCAGGGCCACCAGTGCGCCGAGCATGAAGACTTCGGACATGGCCCATGGGCGCAAGTGCGTCAGCGCGCGGAACACTTCGTTCTGTCCCGGGGCACGGCGGTTCGCGCGAAGAGGAACGAGAACGTACAGCAGGCCCGATACCTGGAACAACGGAACCAGCAACGTTGTCAGTAGAACGAGGGCGGCAACCGGAACATATCCTTGATTGTACAAACCAACCGCGGCGCCCACGAGCGTGGTTGCCCGCACACTGCCGTTCAGCTGCAGGGCGACCAGCGGATAGACGTTGCTCAGCAACAGCAGCACCGCCGCGGTCACCGCCAGGGCGATGGGGGTGTCGATGCCTGCGGAATTGGTTCTGTACAACTCGGCCCGGCAGCGCACGCAGCGTACTCGGGCCTTGTCCATGATGACATCCCGGCGATGCACGAGGTCGCATGCATGGCACACGATCAGCGATGACATCCAAGCCCCGCGTCTCGCCGGTCTCGTGGCGCCCGACCCATCCTGTCAATGAGCATAATTCGCACAAGGGTATCACGCCGGAGCCACACTTCTCGACGGCGCCGCCGCCCATCCCGCGTAGGAGGCATCCCGCACTACTGGAGGAAGGGCGACCGCTGCCGCGGCGCCGACCGCCGCGCATTCACGCGGGCCAAGGCGTGTAAACTGCCGATCGACATGCATGCCAGTATTGCGAGAATCTGTGTATTGATTGCGATGACGCTGGGCATGATGCTGACGGCCGGCGCGGCGGATCCCGTGTCGTACCGCGTCGACCTGGATTCGACCGGCGACGACGACATGGATGCGACCTTGCGCGCGACCTCCGAGCTGCTGTCGCTTCGCGGAGGCGCTCCGGTCAGTCCCTTCGGATTGATCGCCCGCGCCCGGGGCGAAGTGGAGAGGCTGAAGACCGTGGTCGAAAGCTACGGGTACTATCAATCCGCCGTCACCATCACGATCGAGGGAATGGGCCTGAGCAGCCCCGGGCTGGCCGAAGCGTTGGCCGCGCTTCCGCAGGGCCAGGAGGCGCGTGTGGCCGTTTCTTTCGTGCTCGGACCTCTCTATCATCTGCGCAAGGTCACCATCGACGGAACGATCCCCGAATCGGCCGCAGGCTCGTTCACGCTGCAGTCCGGTGCACCCGCCGTGGCCGCCGACGTGCTGGCGGCCGGTGCGCGCCTTCTGACGACGCTGCAGGATCAAGGGTACGCCTTTGCAAAAGTCGATCCGCCCGCCGCCCAAGAGGACCAGACTCTGCCCGTGCTCGACGTGAGTTTCCACGTGGATGCGGGTGCGCGAGTGAAAATCGGGGAAATCCGCTTGGTGGGCTTGAAACGTGTACATGAAAAACTGGTGCGGCGGCGCCTCACGCTGCGCTCCGGGCAACTGTACAATCCCGCCGCCATCGAGGCGGCGCGCCGCGACCTGTTGACTTTGGGGCCGTTCGCGGCGATCAGCGTCGAGCTGGGGACCGCCGTCGATGCCGGCGGCGGGGTGCCGATCACGTTTGTCCTGCGCGAGCGCGCGCGTCACGCGGTGACGCTCAACACCGCTTACTCCACCGATCTGGGCGGCAGCGGCGGCGTCACGTGGACCGATCGCAATGTATTCGGCAATGCCGAGCAGCTCAAGATCGCGGCCTCTATCATCAATCTCGGCGGCAGTTCCACGACGGGCATCGGTTACGACACCAGCGCCAAATTCGCCGTGCCGGAATTCGGCCATCGCGATCAGTCGCTGCTGGTCTCGGTGGGAGCGATCAAGCAATCCCTGCTGGCTTACGATCAAAAGGCCATCACGACCGGGGTGACGCTCAATCGGAAATTGTCGAGCGTCTGGAGCGCCAGCGCCGGAGTTGCCACATCGAATGAACAAATCATCCAAGAGGGCGTCAACTACAATTACACCTTGTTGCTGCTGCCGCTGGGCGTCAATTACGATTCCACGAATCTTGCGTCGCCGCTGGACGATCCGACGCACGGCATGCGCGATTCGTTGAGCGTCACGCCGACCCTGGCAATCGGGCATCCCAACGCCACCTTCATCATCAGCCAGATCAAGCTCGCCGCCTATTTCGATCTGCATGAATTGGGCGTGGGCGCTCCGGGACGCAGCGTGCTGGCCGCCCGGGCGTTGGCGGGTCAGGCATCCGGTGCGGGCGAATTCAGCCTGCCGCCGGACCAACGATTCTATGGCGGCGGCAGCGGGACCATACGAGGCTTCCGCTACCAGGGCGTCGGGCCGCAATTTTGCGTCAAGAACTATGTCCCGGTGCCCGGCCAGCCGTGCCCGACGGACGGAAATCCGATCGGCGGCACCGCCATCGTCGCCGGCACTCTCGAATGGCGCCAGCGCTTCGCGCAGAACATTGGCGGTGCGATATTCGTCGATGCCGGCCAGGTCAGCGCCAGCTTGAAGCCGCTACCCAGCGACTTTCGTGTGGGCGTCGGCATCGGGGTGCGCTACTACACGCCCATCGGGCCCATTCGATTCGACGTTGCCATTCCCACGGGGCGAAAGACGGGGCGGAACTACGACGTCAACAATCCCAATCCGCCGCCTGCGGTGCTGCATCAGCGGGAGCCGAGCGACGACGCCTTCGAAATCTACATCGGCCTGGGCCAGGCTTTCTGATGCGCCGCGCCGCCAAAATATCGGCGTGGGTTCTGGCGGCATCGGTGCTGCTGGTCGCCGCGCTGATCGGCACCGTCTGGATTGCCGGCAACACGGACCCCGGCCGGGCGTGGATCGAGCGGCTGACCTACCGGCTGACTTCCGGGTACGTCAAGCTGTCGGGCCTGGGAGGTTCGTTCCCGACGCAGCTGACTCTCGACCATTTGGAACTCATCGACGGCCGCGGCGTTTGGTTGACGGCTGATCATATCTCGCTGCGCTGGTCGCCGCTCCGTTGGCTGGAGCGGCGCATCTACGTCGACGAGCTGCGGCTTCAGCGCCTGCACATGGAACGCGCGCCGGTGGGCGATGGAAAGGGCGGCAGCGGGACGATTCCCCATATCGACGTGGGGGAATTCTCGATGGACGCCGTCGAACTGGGCGCGCCGCTGGTGGGAACGCCGGCGACGGTGTCTTTGCGGGGGAAATTGGAACTCCGCTCGCTGCAGAATGCGGATGCCGACGTGTGGGCGCGGCGACTGGACGGGGAGGGTGAATACACCCTGCACCTGAAGCTCGATCCCAAAAGAATGGATGCATCGCTGGCAGTGCACGAGCCGGCCGGCGGGCCGCTCGAAAATCTGCTGTCGCTGCCCGGGTTCGGGGCCATCTCGGCAACCGCGACCGTGCAGGGGCCGCGCAATGAGGAGCGCGTCGATGTCGTGCTCGACGCCGGGCAGCTGCATGCCGACGTGCACGGAAGAGTGGATCTCGCGCATCCATCGGCAGACCTGGAATATTCGGCGCAGGCCGCTGCGATGGCGCCGCGGCCCGACGTCGCCTGGGACAAGGTCGCCCTCACCGGTAACTGGCATGGAACATTGGCGGCGCCGACCGCCGACGGCCATTTGGAAGTCCATGGATTGAAGGTCGCCGGCAACTTGCAGATTGCTCGCATGAATGCGGAGCTTGCGGCGAGCAACGGTAAACTCGCCGTTCATGGAGTAGTCGACGGCCTCCAGATCCCGGGACCCCAACCGCGCCTGCTCGCCAAGGACCCTTTGACGATAGATGCGTCTCTTAAGCTCGATGATGCGGCTCGGCCGCTTGAGCTGACGGCGGCGCATTCCCTGTTCAAGCTGCGTGCCCATGCGGAAACGACGCCGGCGAGCGGGGCGGAGCAGCGCGCCACCGTTGCGTTGACGATCCTTGACCTGTCTCCGTTTGCGGCATTTGCCGGAGAGGACCTACGCGGCAGTGCCACAGTCAATGCACGTCTGGCGCATGGACGCCGAGGCAGCACGGTTGCGGCCGATGTCGAACTCGGTTTGACCGGCGGTGCCGCCGCATGGGTCCCCATGGTCGGGCCGAAGGTGATGCTGAAGGTCGAGGGCGGAATGACCGATGACGGCATCAAGGTGCAAACCCTGCGAGTTGCCGGCAACGGCATGACGCTGACGGCGAGCGGCACCGCGTCGCGGGGGCCTCCCGAGGCTGCCGCCGCCAATTTCATCAAGGATTTGAAGGCGCGCTGGCAGCTCGAAGTCACGGACGTGGCTGTGCTGTCGAGCGATGTCGCCGGGGATTTAAAAGCCTCCGGGGAGTTCAACGGGGTTCCGACGGCACTCGCGGCGGAAGCCGAGGTAGCCTCGCATCTCTCGGTGCGCGGCTCCCCCAGCGGTTCCGTGGAAGCGACAGTGCATGCGCGCGGACTGCCCAAGTCGCCCAGCGGCGAGATCCAGGCGCACGGCATGCTCGATGGCGCACCCTTAAACCTCGACGCGGCGCTCGAGCGGAGCGGCGACAACGCATTTCGGCTGCTGGTGCGTCGAGCCGACTGGAAAAGTGCGCACGTGGACGGCGATCTGACGGCCGATGCCGCGCTGACACAGAGCCACGGGGAGCTGCACCTGCACGTCGCGCAACTCGATGATTTCGACCGGCTCTTGGGCGTCAATCTAACCGGTGGCGTCGAAGGGAGCGTCGGGTTCGTACCCGTGCAGGGGCACACGCAGGCGCATCTGACATTGAACGGCAGCAATGTCGGCGTCGGGCAATTTGCCGGCGACATCCATGTGCTGGCGGACGGGGCGGCCGATGCCATCGCGCTGCAAGTGAAGGCACAGCTACCCAAGCTCTACGACTTCCCTGCGACTGTGGTCGCTGCCGCAACGCTCAACCTCGACGCGCGGGAGTTGCACCTCTCGGGCCTGTCGGTGGGCTATCGGGGTGAAACTCTTCGGCTGCTGTCGCCGGCGCAAGTTTCCTTTGCCAAAGGCGTGTCGGTGGATGAGCTCAAGATCGGGGTGCGGGAGGCGGTGTTCGACCTCAAGGGGCAGGTCGCGCCCGCGCTCGACCTGCGTGCATCGCTCTCGCACGTCAAGGCGGACTTGGTCAACACGTTTGCGCCGGGGCTTCTCGCCAGCGGTAGCATCGAGGCGCAGGCTCAGTTGCAGGGCATCGTCTCGAGTCCAACCGGATCGGTGAAGGTCGACGTCGACGACCTGCGTTTTGCGGACGCCGCCGCGACCGGATTGCCTGCCGTTCAATTGCATGCCACGGCGCAGCTCGCCGATGACACCGCCGCCCTCAACGCCACGCTGAACGCGGGTCCGGGGTCGCAACTGAAGGCTTCCGGCAACGTTCCACTCAATCCGGATGGTGCACTCGACTTGAAGATCGGCGGAAAGCTGGACGTGGGCATGGCCAATCCGCTGCTGGAGGCGCGAGGCCTGCATGGCGCGGGGAAGCTCACCGTCGATGCCACCGTCACCGGTAACTCCAGCGCGCCTCGAGTGGGGGGCGGAATCAGCTTGAGCGGGGGCAGTCTTCGCGACTATGCCCGCGGCGTGAATCTCTCCGATATCGAGGCCGAGGTCGTCGGCAACGAGGCCGGCCTCCTCATCAAGAGTTTCAAGGCGACCGCCGTGTCCGGCAGCGTGGCGATGACGGGAAGCTTCGGCATGCTCCAGCCCGGCATGCCGCTCGACCTCAAGATCACCGCGAAGGACGCTCAACCGGTGACGAGCAACATCCTCACCGCGACCCTCGACGCCGATCTACATGTCAGCGGCAAGGCGCGCGAGCGCATCGACGCCGCCGGCACCATTCATGTGATCCGGGCCAAGATCGGCATTCCCAACTCGTTGCCGCCCGACGTGGCGGTCCTCGACGTTCGCCGCCGCGGCAAGGCTGCGCCCGCCCCGGAGAGCAAGCCGCTCATCGTCGGGATTGATATTACGGTGCGGGCGCCGCAGGAGATCATCGTCCAGGGCCGCGGCCTGGATGCGGAAATGGGCGGTGAAATTCACCTGAAGGGAACTTCCGACGACCTGCTCGCCAACGGCGATTTCAATTTGTTGCGAGGCTGGTTCACGCTGGCGGGCACCAGGCTGGAATTCAAGGAGGGCAGGGTGGGATTCGACGGCGCGGGATTGCGCAAGAAAATCGATCCCACCTTGGACTTCATGGCAGAAACGACGCAGGCCGAATACACCATCAAACTGCAGATCAGCGGTGTCGCCGATGCACCGCGATTCGAGTTCAGCAGCTCGCCGTCGCTGCCGCAGGACGACATCATGGCGCGTCTGCTGTTTGGGGTACCCGGGGCGCAGCTCACGGCGCTCCAGTACGCCCAGATTGCAGCCGCGCTTGCGACCCTGAGCGGCGTCGGGGGCAATGGATCCAATCCGCTGGTGAAGCTGCAGAAGACTCTGGGTCTCGATCGGTTGAGCGTCCAATCGAACACCTCGACCTCTGCTGCCGGCACGGAGAATTCCGGCACCTCCATTGCGGCCGGACGTTATATTTCCAAGCGTGTGTATGTCGAAGGCAAGCAGACCACGACCGGAACCAGTCAGGTGCAGGTCGACGTCGACCTGACCAAGCACCTGAAACTGCAAACGCGTTTGGGCAACGGAAGCGCAACCACCCAAGGTACGACACCGGAGAACGATCCCGGAAGCAGTGTCGGCCTGTCGTACCAGTTCGAGTATTGAGGGGTCGAGTTACCATGGCCGACAGGGTCCAAGGAAAACCCGCCGAAGCGCCCGGCAATGAGCCGCGCCGCGACACCGATGTGCAGCCCCGCGACGCCGATGCGCAGCGCCGCGACGCCGATTCGCTGTCGGGGCACATCGATCAAAATATCGAAAGCGTCGTCGCGCTGCAGCGGCGTGAATGGGTCCCGCGGTACTCGAGAATTCACGGAGTGAAGTCATCTGTTCGCCCAACCATGCAAGCGAATCCGACATCGTCGGTTCACCAGATGTTAGTATTTTCCCATGGAAGCGAAGCAGAGTGGCGGGCTGATCGAGAAGCGATCGATCGACTATGTGCCCATCGCCGAGCGGCACGGAAAGGTTTGGCATCTGTGGCCGGTGTGGTTCTCGGGCGATGCCCATCTGGCGACGGTCGCGACCGGCGTGGTCGGCATCGCCCTCGGCGGAAACCTGGTTTGGATGGCGGTCGCGGTCACGCTGGGCTCGGCCTTCGGCACCTTCTTCATGGCATTTCATTCCACGCAAGGCCCGCAGTTGGGCCTCCCGCAGATGATTCAATCGCGCCCCCAGTTCGGCTACGTCGGCGCCTTGTTGGTCTGGGGAGTGGCACTCATCGCCTATATCGGCTTCAACGCGTTCAATCAAATACTGGCGGCGCAGACGATGCATGACCTGTACGGGTCGGATCCCACCGTCACGATGCTGGTGTTTGCCGTGCTGGCAGTTTCCTTGGCCGTCGTCGGCTACGATCTCATACACCTGGCGCAGCGGCTCATCGCCTACATTCTCATCGTCGCGCTGCTGGTGTTCACCGTGGCCGTGATCGTAAAGTCCCGCCTGCCGCCGGAGCAGCTCGATCTCGGGAATTTTCGGATCGTGCCTTTTTTGGCTCAACTGTTCGCGGCTGCCAGCTACCAGGTCGCATGGTCGATTTACGTTTCGGACTATTCGCGCTATCTGCCTCGCGACGTGGGGGTGGGGGCATCATTCTGGTGGACATTCTTGGGCGCCTTCGTCGGCGGCACCTGGACCATGCTGGTCGGTACGCTCTCCGCCGCGCTCTTTCCCACGCTCGAGGTCGCTACCGCCCTGCGGGCTGCGGCGGATCAAGTCATCCCGGGCTTCGGCAAGCCGCTGCTGCTGTGCTCGATGCTCGGCCTGTTGACCATCACCTCGCTGAACTGTTACGGAGCCTCCCTGACCTTGCTGAGCGTCGTGGATTCGTTGAAACCCACGCGCCCGACGCTGGCCAAGCGGATCGCGACATTGGTCTTTGCGACCGTGGCGGCATCCTTGATCGCTCTGGCGTCGAACGAGAATTTCGCCGAGAAATTCGGCGAGTTTCTTGCCGTGCTGCTGTATCTATTCACACCCTGGACCGCCATCAACCTGGTGGATTTCTATGTGGTGCGCAAGGGTCACTACTCGGTGCGCGAGATTTTCAACCCCCACGGCATGTACGGACGCTGGAGTTGGCGCGGGCTGACCGCGTACGGCATCGGGTTCGTGGTGATGATCCCGTTTTTCAGCACTGTACACTTCAAGGGCCCGATTGCGCAGGCCCTGGGCGGCGCGGACGTCGCGATGCTGGTCGGCCTGCCCGTATCGGCGATCGTCTATATCTGGGCATGCCGCTCGCTCGATCTCGAGGCCGATCGGCGGCAGGCCCATGAGGCCGACATCGGACTCGATCCCGACGCCGGCCGCTCCTAGCCGGCGAGAAAAATGTCGTACCTTCGCCGCGTCAATTCTTCAATCGATACCCCGTCTTGAAAATCCACGAGATCACCGCGAGGCACGCGGCGAGAAATCCCAGGGTCATCAAGAAGCTCGTGACGACGCTCACGTCGGCCGTGCCGTAGAAGCACCACCGAAAGCCGCTGATCAGGTACACGATGGGATTGAACAGGCTGAATGTCCGCCATGCCGGCGGCAGCATGCTGATGGAATAGAATGCGCCGCCCAAAAAGGTGAGGGGAGTGACCACGAGCATCGGAATGAACTGCAGCTGCTCCCAACCCTTCGCCCACAACCCGAGAATGAACCCGAAGAGACTGAAGGTCACGGCCGTCATCACCAGGAACGCGATCATCCACACCGGGTGCATGATTTTGATGGGTACGAACAGCGATGCCGTCGCCAGAATGATCAGACCGAGGACGATGGACTTCGACGCCGCGGCTCCGACGTAGGCCAGCACGATTTCCGCGGAGGAGATGGGCGCGGACAACACTTCATAAATCGTGCCGATGAATTTCGGGAAGAAAATGCCGAATGAGGCGTTCTGCAAACTTTCGGTGAGCAGCGCCAGCATCATGAGTCCGGGCACGATGAAGGCGCCGTAATTCACGCCGTAGACGGCATTCATGCGCGAGCCGATCGCGGCGCCGAAGACGACGAAATACAGTGATGTGGTGATCACCGGCGTGACCAGACTTTGAACCAGCGTGCGCAGGGCGCGGGCGATCTCGAACTTGTAGATGGCCCAGACGCCGTGTCTGTTGAAGGGGATGCGGGCGGCGGGGTGGTTCATCGGCGGGTGCTTACGAGACTCACGAAAATGTCCTCGAGCGAACTTTGTTGGGTCTGCAGGTCCTTGATCGAGATGGACGACTCGCTCATGCGCTTGAGCAGCGTGGATATATCCATGCTGGCGTCGCCTTCGACGGTATAAACGAGATTGTTGCCGTAGTCTTTTAGTTCCAGGCCCCACGGCGCGAGTTGCGGCGGAATGCCCGCCAACGGCTGCGTGAGATGCAATGTGAGTTGGCGTTTGCCGAGCGTCTTCATCAACTCCTTCTTTTCCTGCACCAAGATCAGGCTGCCCTGGTTGATGACGCCAATGCGGTCGGCCATTTCTTCCGCCTCCTCGATGTAGTGGGTGGTGAGAATGATGGTGACCCCACCCTCGCGCAGGCGGCGCACCAGATTCCACATGTCGCGCCGCAGCTCGACGTCGACTCCGGCCGTTGGTTCATCCAGGAACAGAATCTCGGGCTCATGGGACAGGGCCTTGGCGATCATCACTCGCCGCTTCATGCCGCCCGACAACTCCATGATCTTCGAATCGCGCTTCTCCCATAACGACAGATCGCGCAATATGCCTTCGATATACGACGGGTTGGGCGCACGGCCGAAGAGCCCGCGGCTGAATTTTACGGTGTCCCACACGGTCTCGAAGGAATCGGTGGTCAGTTCCTGGGGCACGAGTCCGATCTTGGTGCGCGCCGCGCGGTAATCACGAACGATGTCATGTCCGTCGGCGGTGACGGAACCGGTGGTCGCGGTCACGATCCCGCAGATGATGCTGATGAGAGTGGTCTTCCCGGCGCCGTTGGGACCCAGCAGGGCAAATATTTCACCCTTCTTGATGTCCAGATTGGTGGTATTCAGCGCATGAACTCCCGACGCATAGGATTTCGTCAGGTTGGTTATCGAAATTATCGGCGGCATTCGCGAATCCGTTGGCGCAGGTCAACCATTGCCGATGCGCTTGACCAGGGCACGGGTGAACTCCGCGGTGCCGGCACGGCCGCCCAAATCGCCGGTCCGCACATTGTCGATATTCAGCGTCTCACCGATCGCCTTGCGCAGGCGCACCGCCAATTCGGGCAATTGGCAGTGCTCGAGCATCATGGCCGCCGCCAGCAGGAGAGCGATGGGATTCGCGATGCCTTTTCCCGCGATGTCGGGAGCGGATCCGTGGACGGCCTCGAATATCGCAGCGTCCATTCCGATGTTGGCGCCGGGCGTCATGCCCAATCCGCCGACCAGTCCCGCGACCAGGTCCGAGAGAATGTCGCCGAAGAGATTGGTGGAGACCAGGACGTCGAACTGCCAGGGATTCAACACCAGTTTCATGGCGCACGCATCGATGATGACCGTATCCAGGGTGAACTGGCCCTTGTACTTTCGCTCGTACAGCTCCAGGCCGGTTTCCAGGAAAATGCCGGTGAGGGCCTTCATGATGTTGGCCTTGTGCACGATGGTCACTTTCTTGCGGCCGGTGGCGACCGCATGCGCGAAGGCGAATTCGAGCAACCGCCGGCTGCCCTGACGCGTGTTGACCCCCGTGGCCATGGCGACCGCATGGGGATCATCGTCGATCTGAATATAGTGTTCGTGGCCGATGTACAGACCCTCGAGATTCTCGCGAACCACCACCAGATCGATGTTGTCGAAGCGGCCGCCCGGAACGAGCGTGCGTGCCGGACGCAGATTTGCATACAGCTTGAATTCCTCCCGGAGGCGCACATTCGACGAGCGGTAACCGCCGGCCGATGGAGTCTCGAGGGGTCCCTTCAGTGCCAATCGCGTTCGTCGGATGCTGTCGATGGTTTTGGGCGGCAGGGGGTCGCCGGCGGACTTGACCCCCTCGAGTCCGGCAACCTGGGTGTCCCATTGGAACGGCGCGCCGAGCACCTCCAGGGCGGCCAGCGTTGCGTCGACTATTTCGGGCCCGATCCCGTCTCCGAGGATTAACGTGGCGGGAATCGGCTGTTGCATCGATATCGTCTCAATGGATGTGAGTGGAGGGAATTAGGATACTAGAATGCGGGGGCATTACACTGCGATGTCCACGTAGGATTACTCATCGATAACCCATCAGTCATCGAGGCGACCCGCCGATGGGTGGAGAAGGCCGTCATCGGCCTCGGATTGTGCCCGTTTGCCGAGGGCGTCTACCGATCCGGCGGCGTGCGTTTTCATGTCTGCGAGCAACGATCCGCGGCCGGATTGTTGGCTGAACTTCGCTCGGAACTCAGTCTTCTGCATGCAACAGACCCTCGTATTTGCGAGACCACGCTGTTGATTCATCCATGGGTGCTGACCGATTTCATCGAATTCAATGATTTCCTGCAGCTATGCGACGCGACGGTGGCCGATCTCGGCCTCGAGGGAGAGATCCAGGTCGCAAGCTTTCATCCGCAGTATCAGTTTGCGGGAACCCGGCCGGACGATATCGAGAACCATACCAATCGGTCGCCCTTTCCCACCTTGCATCTGTTGCGGGAGGCGAGCGTCGAGAGTGCGCTGGCGGCGGTGCCTGACCCGGACTCGATTTACCAGAACAACATTCGACGGCTGCGTGAACTGGGGTACGCCGGGTGGCAGGCCTTGTGGACGCGCGAGAGCTGAATTCAGCCAGCACCGCTGCCCGTGACTCCCGCAGCGCCCGTGCTTCCCGTAGCGCCCGTGCTTCCCGCAGCGCCCGTGCTTCCCGCAGCGCCCGTAAGTCCCGCTTCGCCGGCGCTCCCGGTCAAGGTCTTGCGCATGGGAATGAACTCGATGCTTTCCCCCGCGCCCACCTCGTAGCGCACCATTTCCGAACCGGCATAGCCCCGCGCGGCGTACAGCTTGACCCCCGGCAGGGTCGCCATGAGTTCAACTTCGGAGAAACCGCGGGCGCGCGCCTCGTGCTCGCAGCGCTCGAGCAACCGGGTACCGATGCCGCGCCGCGCCCACGAGGGATCGACGAAGAAAGCGCGGATCTTGGCAGCCTGGCTCTTTGGATCGAGCAGCGAGGAGTCGCGGCCGCCGCGCGCATCGCTGCCGAACAGGGTCGAGCGAAAGCTCCAGCCGCCGCAGCCGACGATGGCACCGTTTTCTTCGGCGACAAAATAGGTTTGATCGTTGACCAACTGAGTGTCGACGCCGAACGCGCCGCGCAGCGCGCCCTCCACTTGGGCAGGCCGGTACGCGGCCGTGCTCAAACCCCTCGCCGATCTCGCAATCAATGATTGGAGCGCCGGTACATCGTCGAGCGTCGCTTTGCGGAGTGAAATTGACATGAGAGCGGCCTTTCCGGTTCAGTTCACTTGAACGGCGGTCGGCGCGCCGTCGCGGCGATAGACGATACCGCGTCGGGCGGCGCGAGGAATCCGGAATCCACCGACTGAATCCGGTCGTCGCGGACCGTGATCGAAACCTGATGCCGCGGGTTGTCCGAGACGCCATCGAGCAAGGTGCCGGCATGGACGACCACATCCTTCGCACAGCAGGGCGAGGCGGCGATGAATGCGCCGGCTGACAGTGCGAGCCATGAGAAGCCGGACGACCTGCAGAGACGCTGGGTTTTCATGAGCATGAAGTGTATCGCAAACTCAACGGTCTTCGGAGCGTGCGGCCGAGCGCAGCATGGCAAAAGCGGCGTAGGTGATCACGACGGTGACCAGCCAGCGAAGAGTGCCCAAGGGCAGCGATTTGACGATGTAAGCGGCGATCAGCACCCCCGGGATGCTGCCTGCCCAAAGTCCCAGGGCAGGTCCCCACGCGAAGGCGTTCGTCTGAAAGAAGCGAAGGCTCGCGACCGGCTGCACCAAAGCACAGGCACCCATCATGATCGGAAAGGCGGCCAAGGGATGCATTCCTAGAAGGGCCAATGTAATCATGCACGGCGCGTAGAGCCCGATGCCCGCGCTCATCAATGCGCCGAGTACGAAGTTGATTCCCACGGCCAAGCCGAATTTCCATCCGGCAAGCGCCATGGCCGTGCCGCCGCCGGGGAGTAGCCCTAAGTTCCTCGCCGTGAACACGCTGCCCGCGATCAGCAATGCGATCCCCATGGTTATTTGAATCGCGCGGCGCGGCAGGCGCGCGACGATTCCGGCGCCCAGCCATGCGCCAATCGCCGCGCTCATCACGACCGTGATCAGCAAAAGGGGCTCGACGATGATTGCAGTGACGAAAATCAGGGATTCGATCAATGCGGCGGCTGTCAACCCCACGTTCAGCGTTCCCGGAATCAATTCGTCGGGAACGATGCGGCGCAGCTTGAAGACGGCTGTGGTGGGAGCGAAGGACCCTATTCCCAGCGTATCGAAAAACGCGACGACCGCACCGATGACGAGTTCCTCTCCGGTGGGACGCCGGATGATCTGGTCGGGCGCCCGGACTTCGGCGGCGGCCCGGACTTCGGCGGCGGCCCGGACTTCGCCGGCTGCCCAGACCTCGGCGGCGGCTAGATTGCGGCGTGCTGCGCTGATTCCGACTATGAAGAAGGCAATGCCTGCGGCGCCGAGGGCGATGTAAAATGCTAACTGAGCGACGTTCATGTCGCGAATATACCTGTTAGCGGCGCCGGAGTATTCACTTAGCGGTCGTTCAAGTACACTCCACCCGGCGCAATTGCGGTCGCGCATCAGAAAAAGGGAGCGAATAATTGGGGGTTACGAAATGACGATGAACATCCTTCGGGCGATGACCTTGGGCGTGGCGGCCGCGCTCGCCATCGGTACGACCCAAGCGGCGTATGCCGCGCCTGCCGCCGAATTTCCGAATCCCTTGCCGCCCGAGATCATTCCGAAAGTGGAGAAGCTGCCGGCCCACTATCCGACCACGTGGAGTTGGCTCAATTACGCCGGGGATCGGCTCGAACTGCGCAATGTGGGCAGCGATACCCGTGAGGTCAAGGGTCAGTTGGCGGCGCATGACTCCGCAATCCTGTTGATCGCCGACAATCGTCCCGAGATTTACGTGGCCGATACCGTCTGGTCGCGCGGTGCGCGCGGCACGCGCACCGACTTCATCACCATCTACGATAAGCAGACCTTCGAAGCCACCGGCGAAATCGTGTTGCCCGGGACCAAACGCGCGCTCATCACGGCGATGGAGGGATTGATCGCCTTTACCGACGAGCAGCGCATGGCATTGGTGTTCAATTTCACCCCGGCCTCGTCGGTTACCGTCGTCGACCTCGTGAAGCGCAAGCCGCTCGGTGAGATCGAGATCCCCGGCTGCTCGCTGGTATACCCGAGCGGCGCTCGCGGATTCTCCACGCTGTGCTCGAGCGGCACTCTCCTGAGCATCCGGCTCGATGCCAACGGCGCGGTTGCGGGCCGCAGCGAGTCGAAGGCGTTCAATCCGGTCGATACCGATCCATTGTTCACGCAGTCGGCAATTTTAAACGGAGTGCGATATTTTCCGAGCTTGCACGGACGATTGCAGCCGGTCGACATGAAGGGCGACGACGTCAAGGTGTTGCCGGATTGGCCTCTCGTTGCCGCTGCCGATGCGGCGGAGCATTGGCGTCCGAGCGGCTGGCAACTCATCGCCAGCGACGAGCAAAAGCTGCTCTACATCGTCATGCAAGTCGACGCGCATGAAGGCACGCATAAGGATCCGGGTAACGAAGTATGGGTTTTCAACCCCGCCACGAAGGTGCGGGTCAAGCGTCTGCGGCTGGTGCGCCGGGGCCAATCGATTGCCGTGACGCACGGCGCCGACCCACAGTTGCTGGTTCAGGCGGGCGAGCGGCTCGATGTCTACGACCTGCAGGGAATGTTGTTGCGGAGCCTCGATTTACCGGGATTGAAGTCGCGTATGAACATTGAACCGGTTCGTTGACGATGGACGGCACGTCCTTGGCGAGCGCAGCGCAAGCGTTCGCGGCGCAGATGGCCGTCTTTCAGACGATGCTGCTGGCCGCGTCGGCGGTTCACAAGGCCGCGAGATGGACTCATTCGCTCAACGTCATGCGTCAATTTGCCGGAGTGCCGGGCGCCTTGGCTGCCTCGTCGTTGGGCGCCGCGATAGCCGTGGAATTGGCCGCGGGCGCATGGCTCTTGGTGCCGGCATACCGGACGGCGGGTGCGATGCTGGCGGCGTTTATCTGGACGCTGTATGCCGCGCTCATCGTCCGCGCCATCCTTCAGGGCCGCCGCGAGGTCGATTGCGGTTGTAGTTTCGGCCCGACGTCGAAGCCCTTGGGTTCCTTTCAGATCGCGAGAAACCTCGTGCTCGCGGCTCTCGCGGTGTTCATTGCCTGGGCATCCGCGTTCCGGGGCACCGCTCCCACGCAGGGGATCTTCGTACTGGGCGGTCTCGCTCTATTGGCGCTATACGGCGCGTTGGATCAAGTGATGGCCCTGCAGCCGTTGCGTAGGGGAGAATTGACGTGAGTTTCCTCATTGCATCGCAAATTGCGCTTTGGATCGGACTGTTGGTGCTGGGCGTGGTGTGCATCGCGCTGGCGCGGCAGATCGGTGTACTGCATCAGCGGATTGCCCCGGCCGGCGCGTTGTCGTTGCGCCAGCCGCTCAAGGTCGGAGATCCCACTCCGGAAATGACCTTGACCGCCTTGGACGGATCCGCCGTGCAAATCGGCGGCGCGCGCGGCGGCCGCGGCCAGCTTTTGCTGTTTCTTTCGCCGGACTGCAAGATCTGCGAAGCCCTGCTACCCGCCGTGCGCTCCGCGCAGGGGGCAGAGCGCCAGTGGCTCGACATCGTCTTGGCGAGCGACGGAGAGTCCGACCGCCACGCCGAGTTCGTACGGGAGAAACACTTGGGCAAGTTCCCGTACGTCGTTTCCGAACTCTTGGGCCGCAGCTACGGAGTCGCGAAACTACCATACGCAGTATTGATCGATGAGTCGGGCAAGCTGTCGTCGACCGGGTTGGTCAATACGCGCGAGCATCTCGAAAGTCTATTCGTCGCCAAGGAGACCGGCGTCAGCAACATTCAACAATTCCTCGGCCAGCGTGGACCGAGGCGTGCCTCTTCGGGAGAATAAAGTGGCTCAATTCGATCATTTGGCGGAAAAGATGCTTCGCGGTTTCGCGAGCCGCACGTCGCGGCGCAGCGTGTTCAGTATCCTCGGAGGCTTTCTCGCGGGTGCGGCTGGGTTGCCCTTGTTGCCCGTGGCCAGAGGCGCGGAGGGCGAATCCGGCACTTCGCCGTCGGATGCGAATTCCGGGCAAACCGCTCCGCAGAACTCGGGCAACCCGCAAGACCCCGGCGATCCGACGAAGTGTGACTATTGGCGCTATTGCGCCATCGACGGATCTCTGTGCGCCTGTTACGGGGGCAGCGTGAATTCCTGTCCTCCGGGCACGGAGATGTCGCCCATCACGTGGATCGGCACCTGCCGCAACCCCGCGGACCAGCGGAACTACATCATTTCGTACAATGACTGCTGTGGCGGCGTGGCCTGGGGGCGGTGTGCATGCCAGAACAATCAGGGCGATCGGCCCGTCGTGCGGCCGCAGAACAACAACGAAGTCACCTGGTGTTTCGGGACCAAGAGCCAGTCATACACCTGTTCCACCGCCATCATCCTGGGTGTCGCGATTGATCAGAAGTAGTGCGTTGACCGCCCTGTCGGCCTCAGCCGTATCGATCGGCTTGGGTGTAGCGGCGGCCATGCTCCCCGCCGCCGCGGATGAGCCCGTTTCCGGCGCCGCCGTATTCGCGGGCCGCTGCGCCGTTTGCCACGGCCCGGAGGCGTCCGGCATACCGGGAAGCTTCCCGTCCCTGCACGAACAGATCGTGGCATTTGCGAAGACGCCCGAGGGGCGTGACTATCTCGTGATGGTGGTCACCACCGGTCTCATGGGCGAACTCAAGGTGGGCGGTGCCACCTACAGCGGCGTCATGCCGGCCCAGTCGGGTTTGAGCGAGGAGGAGATTGCCGCGGTGCTGGCGTACCTGGCTAGCGACCGCGGCAAGATCACTGCGCCGCCCTTGGCCGCCGCCGATGTGACGGCGGCGCGTGAGCGTCATCCCGATCGATCGGCGCAAGCCACTCGTGCGTTGCGCCCGGCGCTGGCCGCGCAATGAGACGGCCCGTGCGGCCCTGGGCGGCGGCCGCGCTGGGTGCAGCCGTGGCGTTGGGTGCGGCTGTGGCCGGAATCGCGGCAACCCAGTCGCCGCCGGGCGATGCCCCCGCGGGCGTCACGAATCCGCAGCGCGCATGGCAGAATTGGACGCTCAATTGTCAGGGCTGTCACCGCCCGGATGGCACGGGTTCGGCGGGCACCGCTCCCAGCCTCGCCGGCACTGTGTCGAAGTTTCTGGCCGTGCCGGGCGGCCGCGAATATCTCGGCCGCGTTCCCGGCGTGGCGACGTCGGCGCTGCCTAGCACGGATCTGGCCGAACTCATGAATTGGATGTTCTGGCGTTTCGACAAGGAGCATCTGCCCGCCGATTTTGTGCCGTTCACCGCGGAGGAGATCGGACGATTGCGCTCGCAGCCCTTGCGCCTGGAAGCATCCCAGATGCGCAGCGATCTGTTGAAGAAGGCCGGCGAGCCCGCGGCGCCGTGACGCCGGAAGGCGGCGCGGACGGTGCGCGCCTCGAGCGTTCTCTCAAGTACTGGGATCTCGTTCTTTACGGACTGGCCTACATCGCTCCGTTTGCGCCGTTGGGTACTCTGGGATTCGTCTATAGCGAGTCGAACGGCCTGATCGTCCTGGCCTATCTGTTGGGCGGCATCTGCATGTACTTCACGGCGCAAAGCTATGCGACGATGACCGAGGCATTGCCGACCGCCGGTTCGGTGTACGGGTTTGCGCGGCATTCGCTGGGCGCTTTTCCCGGGTTCATCGCCGGGTGGATGATTCTGCTCGACTACCTGTTGATTCCCGCCTTCGTCTACGTGCTGATCGCAGTCGCGCTCGAGACCCTGCTGCCGGGCATCGATCGCGGAATTTGGATCGCTTTGCTCGTCGCGGTCACGACCGGGGTCAACTGGTTCGGCATCACCGTCACGTCGCGCGCCAATTTCGTCTCGGTCGCCTTGCAGGTGATCATTCTCGTGGGATTCGTCGCACTCTGCGTACTCGCTTTGTACGCCGGCAAGGGCAATGGGGGGTTGACCCTGCGGCCGATAATGTCGGCATGGTGTTCACGGCCATCCTATCGCTGGCCGTGGCGCTGCTCATGAAGAACCGTCTCGACGACCTTGCGTCCATCGTGAATTTCGGCGCGTTGAGCGGCTTTTTGTTCCTGCATGTCTCCGTACTCGCCCGCTTCGGATTCCGGCTGCATTCGCGCGCCTGGGCGGTACATCGGGCGGTACCGTTGCTCGGCATCGTCGTGGTGTTGGCCGTTTTCTCCGGAATGAGCACGCTTGCCGTCAAAGTCGGATCGGCTTGGCTGGTCGCCGGATTGCTCTACGGCGCTATTCTCAGTACCAAGCGGCGGCAGGAATTGCAGGTGCCGCTGTAGCCTTCTGCAGGTAGGAACATTCCTGCAACCTAATAGGGGTTGCGGCGTTGTCCATATTCTTGAATTTCGACCATCCTTGAGCCACTCAGTTTTCGTGAGGATCCTTGCGATGCGCGCAGCACTGGCATTTGTGAATGGAGCGGGATCGAGGTGGAAACGGCGGGAAGGGGGCAGCGATCGGGGCCTGCTCATGCTGACCGATCTACTGCTCAACCCGGGCATCGCCTCGAAGCCCGGTCTCTGGAAGCCGGGTCCCTGGAAGCGGGATCGCTGGAATAAGGCGGCGGTTCCTGCGAGCGTCGATGCGCGCGCGGGCCGCGCTCCAAGCCGCCGGTCGCCGCGCTTTTCCAGGCAGACATAGGCGGGTGCTGCCCGAGCCCGAGGTATACCCTCCCACGCCGGCCAAGACCCACTTCCCCGTTTACAAATTACCCATTAAAAGGCGGCAAACGTGGCGGCGAGCAATCTGATCACCCTGGCATTGACGTCGCGCCGGGGGGAGATACAGTCGAAGTGGTCGAAGCAGTTGAGTTCGTCCACAGCCCTCCCGGCGAGGGGCCGGACCACTCCCGAGGAGCTCGATCGGCAAATTCACGATTTCCTCGACGTGTTCACCCCGGCGGTCCAATCCGGCAAGGTGGATGACATTCGCACCCCCGAATGGGCCGAGGTCCGGTCATTTCTCGAGGAGCTGTCACGGCGACGGGTGGAGGCGGGATACTCTTCGGACGAGACGGCCACCTTCATCTTCTCCCTAAAGCGCCCCCTGTTCGACGTGCTGCCTTGAAGTTCACAGTTCAGGGCGAGGTGCACGTAACCGCCAAATTGGTGGACGTGCACATGATCGAATTCGCCGTCACCGACACGGGCATCGGCATCGCGCCGGAGCATCTCCCGGCCTTGTTTTCCGATTTCGTCCAGTTGGACACGCGCATCCACAAGCGGCTTCGCGGGACCGGTCTCGGCCTGTCCCTGGCCAGAAAGTTCGCGGAATTGCTCGGCGGACGGGTTGCCGTGGAGAGCGAAGTCGGCAAGGGGTCGCGATTCTCGGTGGTGATTCCCACCCATTATTCCGCGGCTGCCGGATGACCATGCTCGACGCAACGGACATCATCAAGAAGGAGGGTCACATCCGCATCCTCGCGGTCGACGACAATCCGGCCGCTCTGTACGCGACCTCCCGGGTGCTGCGTTCCGCGGGGTACGAAGTCATCGAAGCGACCACGGGAGCCGCCGCGTTGGCGGCGGCCGCCGATGCCGATCTCGTTGTCTTGGACGTCAATTTGCCGGACATGGACGGTTTCGAAGTATGTCGCCGGTTGCGGGCGCGGCCTGATACCTCGCAGTTACCCGTGCTGCACCTCTCGGCCACGTTCACCCACTCGGCGGATTTCGCGCTCGGATTCGAAGCCGGCGCGGACAGTTATCTGACGAGGCCGGTGGAGGCCCCTGTGCTCATCGCCACCGTCAGAACCCTTCTGTTTGCGCGGCATGCGGACCTGATCCGGCGCGGCCTCGACGCGAAGCTGCGGACGATGTTCGATTTGGCGCCCGTGGCGATAGCCATTTTGGACCGCCACTTCCGCTATGAGAGCGTGAATCCGGCGTATTGCACGCTCACGGGTCATTCCTCGGACGAACTGGTCGGACAGCCGGCCCATTGCTTTTTGGCTCCCGAATCGGCGCGTCTCGATGCGGACGCCGCTGCTCATCTCAAGGCGGGCAATCATTGGACGAAACGGCTGCGCTTGATCAAGAAGGGCGGCGCGGTTGCGGAGGTGGAATGGCAAATCGCCGAGGAGGGTATCTCGGGCGTCCGCATTCTCGTGGCCACCGACATCACGCAGAAGCTGCTCGCTGAAAATGCGCGGGAGAGCTTGCTTGCCAGCGAGCGCGCCGCGCGCTCCGAAGCGGAACGCAGCAATCGCCTCAAGGAGGAGTTCCTTGCGACTCTGTCCCACGAGCTGCGCAATCCTCTCAACGCGATCCTGGGATGGGCAACCGTGCTCAGCCGCAAGCCCGACCTGCCCGAAGCGGTTGCGCAAGGCTTGCGGTCGATCGAGAGAAATTCGCGTTTTCAGGCCCAGATGATCGCCGATCTGCTCGACTATGCGGGGATTACATTCGGGAAATTACGCCTGATCGTCGCAAGCATCGATCCCTATCCCGTCATTCGCGCGGCTCTTGACGTGGTCAGCGGTTCGGCGCATGCGGCGGGCGTCGAACTGCACGCAGCGTTGGGCGAAGAACCGGTCAGCATCGAAGCGGATGCCGCGCGTCTGCAGCAAATCGTCTGGAACCTTCTCAGCAATGCCATCAAGTTTTCGAGCAAGGGCGGACGGGTTCAACTTGATGCGCATCGCAGCGGTGATTGCCTGGAGATGGTGGTGGCCGATCACGGGAGGGGTATCGAGCCGGAGTTCCTGCCGCGCATCTTCGACCGCTTCAGCCAGCAGGACGCGACCACCACCCGCAGCCACGGGGGCCTGGGCTTGGGACTCGCCATCGTGAAACAGCTGACCGAGCTGCACGGGGGGGCCATTCAGGTGTCGAGCGCCGGCATGGGATGCGGCGCCAGATTTGCCGTGACGATTCCGCTGAGCCGCCGCAAGAGGCGGCCGTCGTCAACTGACGAACACGACGGCTCCGCCTTTGATTTTTCCGCGGTGGTAGCCCTCGTTGTCGAAGACGACGAGGATGCCCGTGAATTGACCAAGCGCATATTGTTGGACGCCGGCGCCGCGGTGGTAGAGGCCTCCAGCGCCGACGAGGCGCTGGCCCAGGTAGCGCCCTCCAAGGCGAACATCCTGATAAGCGACATCGGCATGGCACATCAGGACGGTTATCAGTTGGTGCGCAAACTCCGGTCGGCAGGATATGCACCCGATGTGCTTCCCGCCATCGCATTGACGGCATTTGCGCGAAGTGAGGATCGAACCGAGGCGCTCGCCGCGGGATTCCAAGGCCACTTGGTCAAGCCTTTGGATCCGCAGACGTTGATCTCCAAAGTCGCCTTACTGCGCCGCTCCGCGATGCTGAAAATCTGAATGACTCCTCTCGCGTCGGTGGCGATGCTCGAGAAATTGGCGCTGCTGAAGATCGCACTTTGCAGGGCACCTGCCTTGATCAGCGCCTCTTCCGCCTGCTTGCGCGCGGTGTTGTCGGTGCCGATCAGCAAATAGCCGATGATGACGTTGCTCGCGTCCCGCAAAGCGGTGACGGACACCACTGCGGGGAACCGGCTCCCGTCCTTACGAATGTATGTCAACTCATAGATGTCCTCGATGCCGCGCGAGGCCTTGAACACCAGCGCCTCGAAACCCGGCGTGATCGCCAAACCATTCGACCCGATGGACCTCGGCCGGCAGGTGCTGCAGATATGGGAGCACCCAAACGATCAGTGACGCCGCCGAAAGACGCGTTGCGAGGTGGTCCGGCGCCTCGTGGAATGCGTCGTCGCGCTCGAACATGAAGTTGATCGGCTGATCCACGCGAGCGTATGACGACGGCCACTCCTCTTACGAACAGGAGCGAAACACGCGGCCTTGCTTCAGATGACCGGCTTTGCCGGGGCCGAAGCGGCGTCAGCGCGCGCCGGGGCGCGCGCGCGTGAATCGCCGCCGTAGTAATCGGGGTAATCGGCGGTGAGCCCCTTGAAGCGCCGGTGCATCCATAAATACTGCTCGGGGATTCTCCGGATCTGCGCCTCGAGCAGCGCATGGAAGCGCTCCACATCGTGCACCGCGTCGGTGCCCGGGTATCCCTCGAACGGCGGTCCGATGACCAGGCGGTAGCCGCCCGCGCCGGGCAGCCGTTCCGGAAAGTAGGTCAACACCGCGGCGCCGGAGATGCGCGCCAGGCGCGAGGTGGCCGTGGTGGTGGCGGCCGGGATGCCGAAGAATTTCACCATCGCCGCGCCTTTGTTGCGGTAGCTCTGATCCGGTGCGTACCACACGGCCTCGTTGTTCTTCAGGGCGCGGATCATGGCACGAATGTCGTCGTGGCGGATCGGCTTGCCGTGCCGGCAGAAGCTCGCATGCATGATGTGCGAGAGCAGCGCGTTCTTGGTCGGTCGATACACCACGTTCATCGGCACCACGGTGCCGAGGATCCGGGTGGCGATCTCGATGGTGGTGAAGTGCCCGCCGATCAGAATCGCGCCGCGGCCCTTGGCCAGGGCGCCCTGCAGATGCTCCAGCCCCTCGACCGTGGCCAGCCGGCCGACCCGCGCATCGCTGCTCCACCAGGTCGTGGCCGTCTCGCACAGTCCCATCCCCAGACTGCGGCAGTGCCGCTCGAGCAGGCTCCCCCGTTCCGCGGCCGACAGTTGCGGCAGGCACAGTACGATGTTGCGCTCGGCGATGCGCACATAGGCCAGAGGCAGGCGCCGGATCAGGTATCCCAGGCCCGCGGCGAGACTGCGCTGCGCCGCGAAGGGCAGCCGCCCGATGCCGCGCAACGCCCCCAGACCCAGCCAGGTCAGCCAATACCGCGGCCGCAAAAACTCTAGCCGCACAGGCGCCCGCGAGCTCGCGACGATGCCCTCAGTCCCGCATAGCATTTCACCGAAGTACTCACTGCTGGAACGATTGCGGTCTCTCTGATACCGATTTTGGTACGGCATTTCGGAGCGCGTACGTTGGTCGCGGGGTGTCTTTCACGAAACACCGGTGCGCCAGCTTCCAGATGTAGCGTTCGAACAGTCGCGAAGAATAGCCGCCCTGCAAAGCCGTTACCACGTCTATTTTCCCGCATTTACCTTAATCTGCGGCCCCAAGGCCCTGTTGGTCTTGGTAAATCACGGCGCCGCCGACGGCGATCGCGAAGGTTTTGTGCGGTGCAGCAGGTCTGACGCCCCCTGTCGACATTTGCGGAACCAGGCGCCTTCAGCACTCATCGTGCCGGCCCCGCATCGGTGTCCTGCTGGACGCGCGTCTAGGAGCCTGTCTGAGTAGTCTACGTGGCCGCGACCGCGGCAGATTTCCCCTCAGGCAAGGCGGAGCCGACGCAGTTGGGTAATGACCCAATAAGGAGGCGACAACGCCGCATGAGGGGAAATCTGCCCGGTCCCGAAGGGTTGGCAAGGAGAGGGGCGTCTGCGGCGTTGCACGGCTTGCCCGTGGTACCCACCACGGGCGGCGCCGCGCGCCTTGCATCCGCTCCCTCTCCTTGCCAACGCGGCTCACGTAGACTACTCAGACAGGCTCCTAGTCCCACGGCGAACAATATTCGTATTAATCAGCGATTTGCTGTAACATCCGCGGCGGCTCGTGAATTTCTACTTGGTCCGTTTCTGGTCACCGCGCCGCTCCGGCGTCACCTTGGCCACAACCCACAAAGCAGGTTTCTTCGATCCAGGTGGCTGGCATTTCTGCTTCAGATATATGGGCACACGTGACCGGCCGATAGCTTCTATCTGTTAGTAGGTATTCTTCACATGACGAAAATGTATGTTGGCAATCTCCCGTTCTCAATGGACGAGTCCGCGGTTCGTGCGCTGTTCGAAAAGCATGGCGCAGTGCAGTCGGTTGCGCTGATCAATGATCGCGACACCGGACGGCCCCGTGGTTTCGGCTTCGTTGAGATGGCAAGCGCAGACGCTGCGCGCGCCATGCAGGCCTTGAATGGCCACGATGTCGACGGGCGAGCGCTGAAGGTGAACGAGGCCCAGGAGCGCACCGGAGGCGGTGGCGGCGGTGGTGGTGGTGGTGGATCGCGTGGTCCGAAGCGCTGGTAACGGCGTTTTTTTGATTGAGTGATGATCGGGGCCGCAGCGATGCGGCCCCGATCGTTTGCGGGAGACCGGGCCGCCCGGTGGTTTTGGCCCTGGAAGATTCTTGGGTTCAGGGTTTACGCCCAAGTCGGCTTTGCCTATAATCGCGCCCCTCGGTCGGGGACCCACATGGGGCTTCGCGCGCGAACGGCTCTTTCGTAGCGTTCAAGTCGGCTTTTGAAAGGCCCCCGATGGGGTCTTTTTCGTTTTGGAAGAGGGGGGCCGATGGTCCCCTTTTTTGTTTTTATTTTCGTCCGCCGAAGGTTTACGAGAATGCGTGACGCCTTGATGCGCCTGCTGGAGCCGCCGATCGAGGCGTTGGACTATGAGTTGGTCGATATCGAGTATGCGAGGGAAGGGCGGGGCGGAGTTTTGCGGGTGTTCATCGATCGGCGGGCAGAGGAGCTTGATGGCGGTCCGCCGGCCAGCGTCACGGTCGACGACTGCGCGCGCGTGAGCCACAGGTTAAGCGAACTGCTCGAGAGCGAGGATCCGATCAAGGGTCATTACACGCTGGAAGTTTCTTCGCCGGGCTTCGACCGGATATTGCGCAAGCGGGCGCACTTCGAGCGCTTCGTCGGCGAGCGGATCTTCGCCGAGTTGAAGCTGCCGATCAACGGTCGGCGGCGCTTCGCCGGAGTGTTGAAATCGATCGCGGGTGACTCGATTGTAATGGATGTGGACGGGCAGGTTCACGAACTGCCGCTCGAACGGATTCAGAAGGCGAGATTACGGCCGGAATGATTCAGGAGTCTTTAGGGCAATGAACAAAGAAATTTTGATGGCGGTCGACGCGGTATCGAACGAGAAGGGCGTCGACAAGGAAATCATCTTCGAGGCGCTCGAAGCAGCGCTCGCGTCCGCCACCCGCAAGAAGCATGGCGAGGAGCTGGACGTGCGGGTGGCGATCAACCGCAAGACGGGTGCCTACGATACGTTCCGCCGTTGGAAGGTGTTCGCCGACGACTCGAACGAGTTGGAAGTGCCGGAGCGCGAGCTGCGCATGGACGACGCCCGCGACATCGACAAGGACGTGGAGCCGGGCGGCTTCGTCGAGGAGCCGATGGAATCGGTGCCGTTCGGCCGCATCCTCGCGCAAACCGCCAAGCAGGTGATCGTGCAGAAAGTTCGCGAAGCCGAGCGCGCCCAGGTGGTCGATGCCTACAAGGACCGTGCGGGCACCCTGGTCAGCGGAATCGTCAAGCGGGTGGACCGCAACGGCGTGTACGTGGACCTCGGAGCGAATGCCGAGGGCTTCATCGCGCGCGAGGAAATGATTCCGCGCGAACCCGTGCGTTCCCAGGACCGCATCAAGGCATACCTGAAGGAAGTGCGCACCGAGCCGCGGGGGCCGCAGCTGTTTCTGTCGCGCACGGCTCCCGAATTCCTGATCGAATTGTTCAAGCTCGAAGTGCCGGAAGTGGGCCAGGGCCTCATCAACATCCTGGCGGCGGCGCGCGACCCGGGCGTGCGTGCCAAGATCGCCGTGCGCAGCAACGATCCACGCGTCGATCCGGTCGGCGCGTGCGTCGGCATGCGCGGTTCGCGCGTGCAGGCGGTCTCCAACGAGATCGCGGGCGAGCGCGTCGACATCATTCCGTTCGACGACAACAACGCCCAGTTCGTCATCAATGCGATGGCGCCTGCCGAAGTTACCTCCATCGTCGTGGACGAAGACTCGCATTCGATGGACATCGCCGTGTCCGAGGACAAGCTTTCCCAGGCCATCGGCCGCGGCGGCCAGAACATCCGTCTTGCCAGTGAATTGACCGGCTGGGAATTGAATGTCATGAGCGAATCGCAGGCCGAAGCGAAGAGCGAGACCGAATCGACGGCGCTGCGCGAGACCTTCATGAAGCAGCTCGATGTCGATGCCGACGTTGCGAGCATTCTCGTGCAGGAAGGATTTTCGACGATCGAGGAGATCGCATACGTGCCGGCGAGCGAGCTGAACGGCATCGAGGAATTCGACGAGGAGATCGTCAAGGAATTGCGCACCCGCGCACGCGACGTGCTGTTGACGCAGGCGATCGCGAGCGAAGAGTCGATGGACGGCGCAGAACCGGCCGCCGATCTCCTCGAACTGACCGGGGACGCGCTGGGCAAGACTCTCGCGCGCAAGGGCGTGAAGACGCGCGAGGATCTGGCCGATCTCGCCGTCGACGAGCTGGTGGAAATGGGCAGCATCGACGAGAAGAAAGCCGCCGAATTGATCATGGATGCCCGCAAACACTGGTTCGCGGAAGAAGCTAAGGTTTAGGAGCAGCAGTATGGCAGATGTAACCGTCGCGCAATTCGCCGAGGTGCTCAAGGTGCCGGTCGATCGGCTGCTGCAGCAGCTCGATCAGGCCGGCATCCGGGTCGATGGTGCGGAAGACATGATCAGCGAGGACGCGAAGCATGAGCTGTTGACGCACCTGCGCCGCAGTCACGGCCGCGACGGCGTGCAGGCCGATGCGGCGCCCCGCAAGATCACGCTGCGGCGCAAGTCCCAGTCGGAGCTGAAGCTGGCAAGCCCGCAGGGCCGTGCGCGCACCGTCAACGTCGAAGTGCGGAGCAAGCGGACCTACGTGAAGCGCGAGGTGCTCGAAGATCAGGCGCGCCTGCAGCAGGAGGAAATAGACAGGCAGCGCGAGACCGAGGAGCAGGCCAAGGCCGCCCTCGAACGCGCCGAGAACGAGCGTCTGGAAAAGGAGCGGCAGGACCGCGAGCGGCTCGAGGAAGAGAGCCGCCGGCGCACCGACGAGGAGGTGCGCAAGCGCACGGCTGAAGAGGAGGCGCGCCGCCTCGCGGAAATCCAGGCCCGCGAAGTGGCCGAACGCGAACGCAAGGCGGCGGCGGCGAAGCCGGGCAAGGCGGTGCGCGAGGTGGTCGACGACAAGGCGACGCGCTACGGCCGGCAGGAACTGCATATCGTCGGCGACGTCAGTTCGCGGCACAAGAAGAAGAAGTCGCGCGATGGCAGAAGGCGCTCGGTCGGCGGCGACAGCGATACCAAGCACGGATTCGAAATGCCGACGGCGCGCGTCGTGCGCGAAATCGCCATTCCCGAGGCCATCACGGTGGGCGAACTCGCGCAGAAGATGGCGGTGAAGGCCACCGAAGTCATCAAGGTCATGATGAACATGGGCGTGATGGCCACGATCAATCAGATGATCGAACAGGACACGGCGGTGCTGGTGGTCGAGGAAATGGGCCATACCGCGGTACTGCGCAAGGAAAACATAATCGAGGACGATCTGCAGGGCGAGACCGATTCTTCGCTCGAGGTGCTGCCGCGGCCCCCGGTCGTCACAGTGATGGGTCATGTCGATCACGGCAAGACGTCGCTGCTCGACTACATTCGCCGCACCAAGGTTGCGGCCGGCGAAGCCGGCGGCATCACCCAGCATATCGGCGCCTATCACGTCGAGACCGCGAAGGGGATGGTGACCTTTCTCGATACGCCCGGCCACGCCGCGTTCAGTTCGATGCGTGCGCGCGGCGCCCAGGTCACCGACATCGTGATCCTGGTCGTGGGGGCGGACGACGGCGTCATGCCGCAGACCATCGAGGCCATTCAGCATGCGCAGGCGGCGAAGGTGCCCATCGTGGTTGCGCTCAACAAAATGGACAAGCCAGAGGCGGACGCCGAGAAGGTGAAGCAGGAACTCACCAAGTACGGCGTGATCCCCGAGGAATGGGGCGGCGAAAATATTTTCGTGCCGGTTTCGGCAAAAACCGGCCTAGGCGTCGATCACCTCCTGGACAGCATTCTGCTGCAGGCCGAAGTGCTCGAGTTGAAGGCCCCGACCACCGGCCTCGCCGCCGGCTACGTCATCGAATCCAGTCTTGAGAAGGGACGCGGCGCGGTCGCAACCGTGCTGGTGCTGCGCGGCACGTTGAAGCTCGGCGATCCGCTCCTGATCGGCCAGGAATTCGGCCGCGTGCGTGCGCTGTTCGACGAGGCCGGAAAGCCGATTGATTTGGCGGGTCCGTCCATTCCGGTGGTGGTGTTGGGATTATCGGGTGCACCCAATGCCGGCGATGAATTGTTGGTGGTCGAAAGCGAGCGCAAGGCGCGCGAAGTGGCCATGCACCGTCAATCCAAGTCCCGCGACGTCAAGCTGGCTCAGAAAAGCGCCAACATGCAGGACGTGTTCTCGACCATGGGCGAGAACAAGGCGGACCTGGTCCAGCTCCTGGTCAAAGCCGACGTGCAGGGAAGCGTCGAGGCGTTGCGAGATGCGCTGAACGCGCTGTCGACCGGCGAAGTCGCCGTCAATATCGTGGCCTCCGGCGTCGGCGGACTCACCGAGTCCGATATCACCCTGGCCGCGGCGTCGAAGGCGCGCATCATCGCTTTCAACGTGCGCGGCGATGCCGCCGCGCGCACCGCCATCAAGGAACACGGCGTCGATGTGCGTTACTACAGCATCATCTACGAGGCGATCGACGATATCCGGGCGGTGCTCACCGGAATGTTGTCGCCGGAAGTCAAGGAATCGATCGTCGGCCTGGCCGCGGTTCGCAGCGTATTCCGCTCGAGCAAATTCGGCACGGTCGCCGGTTGCATGGTCATCGACGGCTACGTCCGCCGGAACTTTCCGATCCGCGTGTTGCGCAACAACGTCGTCATTTTCGAGGGCGCCTTGGAATCGCTCAAGCGCTTCAAGGACGACGTCAACGAGGTTCGCGCCGGAACGGAATGCGGCATTGGCGTGAAGAACTACAGCGACGTCCAGGAAAACGATCAGATCGAATGCTATTCGCGGGTCGAAGTTGCACGAACTCTTTAATTTAATGTCGGACGGGGTCGCTTCGACCCCGTCAAATACGGCGCGTAGCGCCTAAAGAAGATATGGCGAAGGACAATCCTCGGGCTCGGCGGCTGGGCGAGCAGATCCGGCGTGAGCTGACCGAACTGCTGCGCCGCGATGTGAAGGACGGGCGCATCGGCAACGTCACCATCACGGCGGTGTCCGTCACCGGCGACTTGAGGACGGCGCGGGTGTACTACTTGGTGTTCGGCAAAGACGGCCCGGACCCCAAGGTTCAGCGCGGTCTCGAGAGCGCGGCCGGATTCCTGCGCAATGCCCTGTCGCGCTCGCTGATGATCCGCTTTACGCCGACGTTGAGTTTCGAGCTCGACATCTCCATCGAGCACGGTGTGCGGCTGACCCAATTGATCGATTCGGTGAACAAGCCGCGCGCCGACGCCCATGAACCCGGCGATGGAGATGATGACGGTCACGTGGTCGACGAGGGCGGCTACAACCCGGCCGAAAAGCCGGCGGAAAAGACCGACTGATGCCCACCGACATCGACGGCATTCTGTTGCTCGACAAACCCTTGGACCTGAGCTCCGCCGGTGCCGTGGCCCGCGCCAAACGATTGTTCGGCGCCCGCAAGGCGGGACATACCGGCTCGCTCGATCCGCTGGCGTCGGGCATGCTGCCGATTTGCTTCGGCGAGGCCACCAAGTTCGGCGCCCGGCTGCTCGACGCGGACAAGACCTACCGCGTGACGGTGCGCCTGGGCGAACGCACGGCGAGCGCCGACCGCGAATCCGAGGTCATCGAGAAGCGCGAGCTGCCTGATTTTTCGGCGGCACGGATGCAGCGTGCGCTCGAGGAATTTCCCCGCGAATACGCTCAAGTGCCGCCCATGCATTCGGCCATCAAGCAGGACGGCAGGCCTCTCTATGAATACGCGCGCGCCGGCATCACGCGAGAGCGGGCCGCGCGCGCCATCGTGATCCGCGACATTCTGTTCCTCGATTGGCAGGTGCCGGATCTCACCTTCGACGTGCGGTGCTCGAAGGGCGCCTATATCCGGGTGCTGGCCGAGGATTTGGCGGCGCAATTGGGCACCATCGCGCATTTGGCAGGGTTGCGCCGATTGGCCGTGACGCCATTTTCGGCGGAGCCGCAATGGACATTCGAGGCCCTGGAAGCCATGACCGCGGCGCAGCGCCTGGCCGTGCTCAAGCCCGTGGATGCGGCGCTGGCCCATTGGCGGCGACTGGATCTTCCCCCCGGCGGGGTCAGTGCCTTTCGGCAGGGGCAGACGGTGTCGATCGCTCCGGATATTCCCGGAAACGTGCGGATTTATGCGGCGGGCGTCGGCTTTCTCGGATTGGGGGCGATCGAGCCCGCCGACCGGGTGGTCCCTGTTCGCCTCGTGTCGTCAGCGAAGTCTGGGGTTTGAGGAAGGAGCTCCGTTTGACGGGGTGTCGTCAGCGAAGTCCGGGACCTAGCATGGCGCTTGAGCGCAGGGACGGTCCCGCGTACAATGCGCGCCTCTTAAAAGGCCTAAGTTATTGATTAAGGGTTATTGATTGAGGTTTGATTAGAATGCCACTTACTCGCGAAGAAAAGACGGACGTAGTCGGTAAATTCCAGCGCAGCGCGCAGGATACCGGTTCGCCCGAAGTTCAAATTGCCTTGTTGTCCGAGCGCATCAACGGCTTGAGCCAGCATTTCACCACGCACAAAGCCGACCATGCATCGCGTCGCGGACTGCTCAAGATGGTCAATCAGCGCCGCAAGCTGCTCGATTACTTGAAGTCCAAGACACCGGACAAGTACACGCAATTGGTCGAACGCTTGGGTCTACGCCGCTGACGGATGCTGCTTGACCCCATGGGGTCGGCTCGTCTTGTTGCTTCCGAAAAATCAATCCGACATAAGGGGCTCTACGTGAGCGCTACGAAGAAAAGTTTTCAATATGGTGATCACACCGTAACCATCGAAACGGGCGAACTCGCGCGTCAAGCGGACGGAGCGGTGCTCGTGACGATGAGTGAAACGGTGGTGCTCGTCACCGCGGTGGGCCTCAAGAAGGCGACTCCGGGCCGCGACTTCTTTCCGCTGACGGTCAATTATCAAGAGAAGACCTATGCGGCGGGCCGCATCCCCGGCGGCTTCTTCAAGCGCGAAGGACGTCCCACCGAAAAGGAAACGCTCACCTCGCGCCTGATCGATCGCCCCATTCGTCCCCTGTTCCCCGAAGGCTTCATCAACGACGTGCAGGTCGTTGCCTCGGTACTCTCGGTCAACTCGGACGTGGATCCCGATATCGCGTCGTTGCTCGGCGCGTCCGCGGCGCTCGCGATTTCCGGCATGCCGTTCATGGGCCCCATCGGCGCGGCGCGCGTGGGTTACATCGGCGGCAAGTACGTGCTTAATCCCACGGCGACGCAACTCGCGGAGTCGAAACTCGATCTCGTCGTCGCCGGCACCGCCGAAGGCGTATTGATGGTCGAATCCGAAGCGGATGGCCTGAACGAGGAAGTCATGCTCGGCGCCGTCACGTTCGGCCACGAACAGATGCAGACGGCGATCAAGGCCATTAACGAACTAACGGCTGAAGCCGGCAAACCGAAATGGTCGTGGGTTGCGCCGGCCGCGAACACCGAACTCAAGGAGGCGGTGAGCGCAATCGCGGAAAAGAATCTCGTTTCCGCCTACGCCATCACCGAGAAGCAGCAGCGCTACGCGAAGATCGGTGAAATCAAGACGGCGGCGGTCGAAGCGCTCGCCAAGGGTGAGACGCCGAAGTTCACCGCGGATCAAGTCGGAGCCGAGTTCTTCAATCTGGAATACCGGCTGGTGCGCGAGCGTATTCTCGACGGACATCCCCGCATCGACGGTCGCGACACGAAGACGGTGCGGCCCATTCAGGTTCGCACCGGCGTGCTGGCCCGGACGCACGGTTCCGCGCTCTTCACCCGCGGCGAGACGCAGGCCTTGGTGGTCACGACGTTGGGCACCGGGCGCGACGCGCAGATCATCGACGGCCTGACCGGTGAACGCAAAGAGCCGTTCATGCTGCATTACAATTTCCCGCCATTCAGCGTCGGCGAGACCGGCATGATGGGTTCACCGAAACGGCGCGAGATCGGACACGGCAACCTGGCGAAGCGCGGAGTGAAGGCCGTGATGCCCGGCGTCGAGAAGTTTCCGTACGTCATCCGGGTCGTCTCGGAGATCCTGGAGTCCAACGGTTCGAGTTCGATGGCCTCGGTGTGCGGCAGCAGTCTTGCACTGATGGACGCGGGCGTCCCCATCAAGGCGCCGGTTGCCGGCGTGGCCATGGGGCTCGTGAAGGAGGGCTCGCGCTTCCAGGTGCTCACCGATATTTTGGGCGATGAGGATCATCTCGGCGACATGGATTTCAAGGTGGCCGGCACCAAGGACGGCATCACCGCGCTGCAGATGGACATCAAGATCACGAGCATCACGCGTGAAATCATGAAGGTTGCCTTGGATCAGGCGAAGAGCGGTCGCCTGCACATCCTGGACGAAATGAACAAGGTGCTCTCCAAGCCCCGCGAAAACATGTCCGAGTGGGCGCCCACCATCATCACCCTGAAGATCGATCCGGAGAAGATTCGCGACGTCATCGGCAAGGGCGGCGCCGTGATCCGTCAGATCACCGAAGAGACGGGCACGTCCATCGACATCGAAAACGACGGCACGGTGAAAATCGCGTCGGTGCAAGGTGCGGCCGGCCGCGAGGCGCAGCGTCGCATCGAACTCATCACGGCCGATATCGAAGTGGGCCGCGTTTACGAGGGAAAGGTCGCCCGGTTGATGGATTTCGGCGCATTCGTGACCATCCTTCCCGGCCGTGACGGCCTGGTGCACATCTCGCAGATCTCCGAAGAGCGGGTCGAGCGTGTCGGCGACAAGCTCAAGGAAGGCGATGTGGTGCGCGTCAAGGTGCTTGAGGTCGATCGCCAGGGCCGCGTGCGCTTGTCGATGCGCAACGTGGACGCCGCCTAGCGGACACGGCCTGCACTGCCGGTCCGGGCCGGCCTACGCGAAGCACCCGGCGGCCATCACTTACTGATGGTCGCCTCGCGCACCGGAGACAGCGACTTATAGCCGTCTTCGGGTGGACGCGTCGACGTGAACGATTTGACGCGCTCGCGCGCCGGCGGCGGCATTTGGCTCACGAATTGACGCATGGCCTGATCCAGATGGCCGCCGACCTGAGCCTGTGCACCGCTGCCATATGAGCGGATCACGTTTACCATGAAGTCCTGGCTCAATATGGGTTCGGGCAGATGCTCCTGTTCGGCTATCACCTGTAGCAGGATGCTGCGCGTGATGTCGGCGCTGTTCTTCTTGTCGACGACGACGAAATCGATTCGCTCGACGACCAGACGTCGCACATCCGCCAGCGTTATATAACGGCTCTCGACGGTGTCGTACAGCCGACGGTTTGGATACTTCTTAATCACTCGCGGTTCGCTCATGGGGCTGCTCGCTCGTGGGTGGTCGACGCGGGACCGAAGAATGCCGGTACGTGCCGATACCAATGATTATCATTCCCTCGATCATCTTGACAAAGGATAGCGCAACGCAGCGCGAAGGCAAATCCAGATTCGAAATCCTGAATTTGGGAATGGAATATGCATTTTCGTGCACTTTAGCGCGCTAAAAGGGTCGTGAGGCGCTTGGGGACGCGGTCGACTTTCCACTGGTCGGTAGCCCAGCCCCAAGCCTCCGGGATTGTCGCCCGTGCGAGTTCCCGGGGCGGCGACAGGTTGAGCAAATCGAAGACTTTGATGATGAGCGGCAACGGGGCGTTCGAGTCCAATTGAACGCTGCGTGAGGACTTGGCCAGCTTCTTTCCGTCGGGTTCCATGAGCAGCGGAGCGTGGGCGTAGTCCGGAGTCTTCAGCGCTAGCAGTCGCTGCAGATATATCTGCCGTGGCGTGTTGTCGAGGAGGTCCGCGCCTCTTACCACATGCGTGACATTCTGCGCGGCATCGTCGACCACGACAGCCAATACGTACGCAAACAGCTGGTCGCGGCGTCGGATCAGCATGTCGCCGACGGCGGCCGCGACGTCCTGGCGGAACGTTCCCTGAATGCGATCCGTGAACTGAATGGTGGCTTCGTCGACGCGGACTCGTGTCGCGCAGGGTGTGTCCGGCTTCAATGGACCGTTCCGGCAGTAGCCCGGATAGCGCTCCTCTTCCGCCAACTGCAATCGACTGCACGAACATGGGAAGGTCAATCCGCGCGCACCCAGATCGTCGAGCGCCGCCGCATACCGATCGGCGCGATCGCTCTGGCGCACGACGTCTTCGTCCCATTCGAAGCCGAATCGGCTCAGGGTTCGAAGTATTGCGTCAGCGGATCCCGGGACCACGCGAGGACCGTCCAGATCTTCCACCCGTACCAGCCAGCAGCCGCCATTGGCGCGGGCGTCCAGGAAGCTCGCCGCCGCGGTATACAGCGAGCCCAGGTGAAGATCGCCGGTCGGCGAGGGCGCGAATCGGCCGACGTAGCGGCGCGGCGGACGCTTGTTGAGGGCGTCAGCGGTATCGGTCGTCGCGGTCGCCGTACTGCTTTTCGCGGCGTTCGCGCCGCTCCTGAGCTTCCACCGACAGCGTTGCCACGGGCCTTGCCTCGAGGCGCTTGATGCCGATCTCCTCGCCGGTCTCCAGGCAGTAGCCGTAGGAGCCGTCTTCGATCCGCTTCAAGGCCTCATCGATTTTCCGGATCAGCTTGCGCTCGCGATCGCGCGTGCGCAGCTCGAGGCTGAACTCCTCCTCCTGCGTCGCCCGGTCGTTCGGATCGGGGAAATTGGCGGCCTCATCCTTCATGTGCAGCACGGTCCGGTCGACCTCGACCATGAGGTCGCGCTTCCAATTTTGCAGGATGCGAGCGAAGTGGTCCAACTGCTCCTTGTTCATGTATTGCTCGCCGCGGCGGGCAATATAGGGCTTCACATTGCGGGGGCCGGCCAACAGGCTGGCGGACACGGTGGGGTCGACGTCGGCGTCGTCGTCGTTCTGCGCGGGACGGGTCGGCATCACCAGCGGACGAGTATCGAATTTGACGGGTGCGTGCTTGTCGTTGATCTCGACGACATCTGGGGACCTCGCTTCGGTTGCGGTGGCCGCTGGTTTGGCGACGGCGGGTTTGACGGCCGCCGGCTTCACCTGTGCGGGTTTTGCATGGGTCGGTTTGACGGCCGCGGGTTTCGCGGCCGCCGGTTTCAGCATTGGTTTGTTCGGTTTCACTGTTACCTTCGATGTGGCGATGGGCGTGTGCTTGAGTAGCGGTCGCGCTGCCTTTTTCGGGGCAGCAGCCTTGTGGCCAGCCTTCCCTGGGCTCGCCTTTCCAGGCTTCTTAGCCGCTTTGGTCGGTTTTTTTGAGGGCATTTACCGTCTCCGCCTCTTTATGAAGAGCGCGCGATTATACCGACGCGCGACCGCCTGTACAGGCTGTCGGCATAACATATTTTAATTATCTAAGCCCATGATTGAAAAGACAAAGCCCCGGGAGCCTGTCTGAGTACTCTACGTGAGCCGCGTTGGCAGGGAGAGGGAGCGGATGCAAGGCGCGCGGCGCCGGCCGTGGTGGTACCACGGACCAGCCGTGCAACGCCGCAGACGCCCCAGCGCACAGATCCGCCCGCACGGCCAAATACAATGGTTGCGCTCGAGCAAAGTGCCCTGCCAACCCTTCGGGACCGGGCAGATTTCCCCTCATGCGGCGTTGTCGCCGAGTACTCAGACAGGCTCCTAGGTCGGCCGGTGGGAGCCGCGGCGCTCGCCGGCCCGCGGCGTGCAAGGCAGCCTTGGACAGGCTTCTGACCTAGGGAAGAGTGGTGATTGGGGCTGCGACCCAGCCCGATTTCCGGTGTTCGGCCACGACGGTCGTGTAAATACCGCCCCGGACGTTGAATTCGGCGGTCAGCCGCAGGAACCGGGGTGCCGTGGCGGCGACGAGGTCATTCAATATCTCGTTGGTTACGGCTTCGTGGAATGCGCCGCGATCGCGGTACGACCAGATATACAGCTTCAAGGCCTTGAGTTCCACGCAGCGTGCGTCAGGTACGTACTCGAGTTTCAGGGTGGCGAAATCCGGTTGTCCGGTTTTCGGGCATAGGCAGCTGAACTCGGGAATCGTCATCCGGATCGTGTAATCCCGGGCGGGGGCGGGGTTCTCGAAGGTTTCCAAAGATCGGCTGGGTCCGGTCATGAGCGGGTTGCACCAGGGGTTTACGAAAGTGACGTTTACTTTACACTACGCGCCACATTCGCGGCCGAACGCTGGGAGCCTGGCGGCATCCGGTGCCGCCACCCTGTGCCCGATCTCAAGGTTGTAAAACTGATGCGACTAACGAAACTCAAGATTGCCGGCTTCAAATCGTTCGTCGACCCGACGACGGTCACGTTTCCGAGCAGCCTCACGGGCGTGGTCGGTCCGAACGGCTGCGGCAAGTCGAACATCATCGATGCCGTGCGCTGGGTGATGGGCGAAATCTCCGCGAAGCATCTGCGCGGCGATTCGATGGCCGATGTCATCTTCAACGGTTCCGCGACACGCAAGCCCTTGGGAGCCGCGTCGGTGGAACTGGTGTTCGACAACTCCGAGGGCAAGATCGGGGGCGCCTACGCGAGCTATAACGAAGTGTCGCTGCGGCGGGCCGTGAGCCGCGATGGAACGTCGGACTATTTCATCAACGGCACGAAGGTGCGCCGCAAGGACATCACCCAGCTGTTCCTCGGCACGGGTTTGGGCTCACGCAGCTATGCCATCATCGAGCAAGGCATGATCTCGCGCGTCATAGAGGCCCGGCCCGACGATCTGCGGGCGTTCCTGGAGGAGGCGGCCGGGATATCGCGCTACAAGGAGCGCCGGCGGGAAACCGAAAATCGCATCGGCCAGACGCGCGAGAATCTCGACCGTCTGAACGATTTGCGCGAAGAGGTCGACAAGCAGATCCGGCATTTGCAGCGGCAGGCGGCGACGGCTCGCCGCTATCAGACGCTCAAGGAGGAAGAGCGAAAGCTGCAGGCGGAACTTCTGGCATTGCGATTGCAGAGCTTGGACGTGGAAGCGGGGGTTCGCGATGCCGCCATGCAGCACTGCGAAACGGCCATGCAGGCGGTGTTGGCGGACCTTCGGCAGGCCGAGGCGGAGATCGAGCAGATCCGGGTCGATCAGTCCTCCAAGGCCGAGGCGCTTCGCGAGACTCAGGCGCGGTTCTACGGCGCCGGGTCGGACGTGACGCGCATCGAGCAGAGCATTGCGCACGCGCGCGAATTGCGCCAGCGCCAAACCTCCGATTTCGCCCAGTCGCAGGCGCAGGTCCAGGACCTCGCGGGCGTGATCCAGCGCGATCTTGCAGCTCTCGAAAGCTTGAGCGCCGAGCTGGCCGCGATGATACCGAGTCTCGACGCCGCGCATGCCGAGGAGCGCAGCGCGTCGGACCTCTTGGTGCGTTCGGAACAGGCGCTTGGCGAATGGCAGCACACCTGGGACGAGCATTCGCAATCGGTCGCGCGCGGTCAAGGCGAAACCCAGGTCGAATGCGCGCGAATCGAACAGCTCGAGAATCAGCAGCGCCGCTTGCTGCAGCAGCAGGAGCGCCAGGAAGCGGAGCGTCTGGTCCTGGTCCAGGTACCCGCCATACCGCTGGAAGCGCTGGAGGCCCAAGCGGCGGCTTCGCGCGATGCCGGCCAGAAGGCGGCGGACGAGTTGCAGGAATTGCTGGCGGAACTCTCCGTGGCGCGCGACCGGGAACGCGGGCAGACGCAGGCTCTCAACGCATTGCGCGCCAAGTGGCAGGAGGCTCAGGGCACCTTCGTGTCCACCGAGGCCCTGCAGCAGGCTGCACTCGGCAAGGTTTCCGGCAAGGTGACGCAGTGGCTGAAGGCGCAGTCGCTGGACCATCAGCCGCGCGTCGCGCAGCAGCTGCGCGTCGATCGCGGCTGGGAACGGGCGGTGGAGACCGTCCTGGGGTCCTATCTCGAGGCGGTATGCGTCGATGGGCTGGACGGCGTTGCCGAAGTGCTCGGCAGCTTCGAGGGCGGCCATTTGGCCATGGTGACCATCAACGGGGAAGCGAAGGAGTTGCCCGATGCGGCGTCGCTGCAGGCCAAGGTGCAGGGAGCGGCGGTGCTCGGCTCCGTACTGTCGTCGGTATTCACCGCCGACACGCTGGGCGAGGCGCTGGGTCGGCGGCGCCGGCTGACGGCCGGACAATCCGGGGTTACCCGCGACGGCGTGTGGTTGGGCCCCGATTGGTTGCGGTTGTCGCGGGATCAGGACCCGCACACCGGCGTCATCGAGCGCGAAGAGTCGTTGCGCGACATCAGTGCGCAGGTCAGTCGGCTGGCCGATGAAGTCAAGGAGTCCGAATACCGGCTTGAACTCACACGCGAGCTGGTGCGCGAACACGAGGACCGCCGCGAGCGGTTTCAAACCGACGTCAACCGCCTGCATCGGGAACATGTCGACCGGCGCGCCGCGCTGGATGCCGCCCAGGCCCGGACCGCGGATGCCGCACGGCAACTGGGGGCGCTCGAAACGGGACTGGCGGATGTGCGGGCCGAACTGGAACGCACCGAATCGGATCTGCGCGCCGCGCGCGCGCGCATGGAAATTGCCATCGAGTTGCTCGCCGCCCTGGAGCCGAGGCGGTTGATGCTCGAGCAAGAGCGCGAACGCCTGCGCAGCGAGCAGGCCGCCGCCCGGACTACGGCTCAGGCGGTGCAGACCGCCGCGCGCGAATTGGCGGTGCAGGTGGAATCGCGCCGCGCGGCGCACGCAACGACGACGACGAATCTGGAGCGCGTCGAGAAGCAGCTCGAAGGGCTGGCGGCGCGCCGCGACGAACTTGCCGCGCAGCTCGCGGATGGCGAGGTGCCGCTCGCCGCGCTGCAGGTCGAGATCGAATCGGCGCTGCGGATTCGCGTGCAGGTCGAGGGCGAGCTGCACGCGGCAAAAGTCGCCAGCGAGGAGCTGGACGCGGTGTTGCGCGATCGCGAAACGCAGCGCAGCGGCATTGAGGAGCGCGTCGAAGCCGCCCGTGCGGCCATGGACGACACGCGTTTGGCCGCGCAGCAAGTGCGCGTGCGGCGCGAGACCGTGGCCGAGCAGCTGTCGGCAACGGGTTTCGAATTGGCAGACTTGCTTGCGCAGCTTGCGCCGGAGGCATCGGTCGAGACCTGGGACTCGCAGCTCGAGGAGACCAGGGCCAAAATCGAACGCCTCGGGCAGGTGAATCTTGCGGCCATCGGGGAATTCAAGGAACAGTCCGAGCGCAAGGAATATCTCGACCGTCAGTGCAAGGACTTGACCGACGCGTTGGAGACATTGGAATCCGCGATGCGGAAGATCGATCGTGAGACCCGCACCCGCTTCCAGGATACGTTCGACCGGGTCAACGCCGGGCTCAAGGAGAAGTTTCCGCGCTTGTTCGGCGGCGGACACGCGTACCTCGAGCTGACCGGAGAGGAGTCGGAGATGGCCGGGGTGTCCGTGATGGCGCGCCCACCGGGCAAGCGCAACAGCACGATCAGCCAGCTTTCCGGCGGCGAAAAGGCCTTGACCGCGGTCGCGCTGGTCTTCGCAATCTTCGACTTGAATCCGGCGCCGTTCTGCCTGCTGGACGAGGTCGACGCGCCGCTCGATGAGAACAACGTCGGGCGGTTCTGCGACATCGTGCGTGATATGTCGAGCAGCGTGCAGTTCATATTCATCACCCACAACAAGAGCACCATGGAACTCGCTTCGCAGTTGGTGGGCGTCACCATGAACGAGCCCGGCGTCTCCCGGCTCGTGGCGGTGGATGTGGACGAAGCCGTGCGCATGGCTGCAATGTAAGGCGATGGCCGGCGAACTACGTGTCATTCTGGCGGTGTTGAGCGCCCTGCTGCTCGCGGGAATCTGGTGGTGGGGTGCGCGGCGTTCCCGTCAGGCGGCGGGAAATGCCGAGTTGCGCGAGTCGACCATGAACACTTCCACGACGCCGGTCCGCACGGCGGTTCCGGTCGCTGATGAACCGGACCCGGCGGAGCCCCGCGGCCACGAGTCGCGTGATTGGGGCGTCTCGCCGCTCGAACCTTTGAGCATTCGCACCGCTCAATTCGAATCGGTCCAACTCGCCGATCTGCCGATGACGGCTCATGCCGACCCGCTCGATGAGACGCTGGACCTGGGCATTGCCGACCTTGAACACACAGCGCACCAATTCGGGCGCGCGCCTCCCGAGCGCGCGTACGAGCCGGCGCCGGCGGGCGGCCCCGAGGCACCATGGACGAGCGCTGCCCGGGCACCATCGGCGAGCGTCGCCGAGCCGCTGCCCGCGAATTCGAAACCGCAGCTCGCAAACGCCAGTGAGACGCAGCGCATCGTCTCCATTCGAGTATGTGCGCTGGGCGACGCGCGCTGGTCCGGTTTGGATCTGATGGCCGCGCTCGAGAATCATGGGTTGGCGCATGGGCGGTACAACGTGTTTCATCGCAAGCACAGCGATGGCCGCACCCTGTTCTGCGCCGCCAGCCTGGTGGAACCCGGAGTCTTCAATCTGGCGAAGATGCCCCAGGAGGAATTCCGGGGTTTGACGTTGTTTGCGGTATTGCCGGGACCGCTCCCGCCGTTGCACACGCTCGACGCGGTCATTGAAACGGCGGGCGAGCTGGCGGCGGCTTTGCACGGCACCCTTCAAGATTCTCAGGGGGCTCCTTTGTCCATGCAGCGTGCCGAGGCGCTCCGCGAGGACGTCGCGCGCTTTCAAGCCCAGCTGACATGACCTGAAGCACGTGGGCCCCCTTAAGCCTCAAGCGGCGGAACGGCAGGCGGCGAAGCGCGCGGCGCAGTTGCGCGAGTTGTTGGATCGCTACAACTATCGCTACCACGCCCTGGATGATCCGGAGGTTCCGGACGCCGAATACGACAAGCTCATGGTCGAACTGCGGGGTATCGAAGCGCAGTACCCGCAATTGCTCACGAAGGACTCGCCGTCGCAACGCGTCGGCGCGGCAGCGGTGGCGGCGTTCGGCGCGGTACGGCATCGAATCCCCATGTTGTCGCTCGACAACGCATTCAGCGATCAGGAAGTGCGCGACTTCGACCGCAGAATACGTGAGCGTCTGGAGGACGAAGCCGTCATCCGCTACTCGGCCGAGCCCAAGCTCGACGGTCTGGCAGTCAGCGCGCTATACGAGAATGGCGTGTTCGTTCAGGGTGCGACCCGCGGGGACGGCGAAACGGGCGAGGACATCACGCAGAACCTGCGGACCATTGCGGCATTGCCTCTCAAGCTGCGCACCGCGAATGCGCCGGGAATGCTCGAGGTGCGCGGCGAAGTGTTCATGCCGCTCGCGGGGTTCGAGCGGTTCAATCGCGAGGCGGCGGCGCGCGGCGAGAAGCCATACATCAACCCGCGCAACGCCGCGGCGGGGAGCCTGCGCCAGCTCGACCCGCGAATGACCGCGGCCCGTCCCTTGGATTTGTTCATCTACGGGGTCGGATACGCCGAAGGCGGTGAGCTGCCGACCCACCACGGCGCGCTGCTGCAGCAACTGCGGCGCTGGGGCTTCAAGATTTGTCCGCAGTCCCGCATGGTCGAATCCATCGAAGGCTGCCTCGAGTACTATCGGACCATGGGCGAGGCGCGTGCGACATTGCCGTACCAGATCGACGGCGTCGTGTACAAGGTCGACGACTTCGACCTGCAGCGGCGGCTGGGCTTCGTTTCGCGGGCGCCGCGTTGGGCCATCGCCCACAAATTTCCCGCCGAGGAGGCATTGACGACGATTCAAGGAATCGAATTTCAAGTCGGACGCACGGGCGCCCTCACGCCGGTGGCGCGGCTGCAGCCGGTCTTCGTCGGCGGCGTGACCGTCAGCAATGCCACCTTGCACAACATGGGCGAACTGACGCGCAAGGATGTGCGCGTGGGGGATACCGTGGTGATCCGCCGCGCCGGCGATGTGATACCGGAGGTCGTGCGGGTCATCCCTGAGCGGCGCCCCGCGGGCGCGACCCTCGTCGAGTTGCCCACGGTATGCCCGGTATGCGGATCCCCGGTGGTTCGAGAAGAAGATCAGGCGGTTGCCCGCTGCACCGGCGGCCGGATCTGCGCGGCGCAGCGGCGGGAGGAGATCAAGCATTTTGCAAGCCGCCGCGCGCTCGACATTCAAGGCTTGGGCGACAAGCTCGTTGACCAGTTGGTGGAACGCGACTGGGTCCGGACTCCGGCGGATCTGTTCGACCTCGAGCAGGCGCAGCTCGCGACGTTGGATCGCATGGGGGAAAAATCCGCGCAAAAGCTGTACGCGGCAATCGCTTCGGCAAAGCACACGAGCTTGCCCCGCTTTCTGTACGCGCTGGGCATACGCGATGTGGGTGAAGCCACTGCATTGGGATTGGCGCAGCACTTCCGCGGGGTGGCGGCGCTGCGCACGGCGAATGCGGATGAAATACAGCGCGTCCCAGATGTGGGTCCCGTGGTGGCGGCGAATGTCGCCGCCTACTTCGCCGATGCGGAGAACCGGGCGATCGTCGATCGGCTGCTGGCGAGCGGCATCACGTGGCCCGCGCCGGGCGGCTCGACCTCGCACGGTACGCTTGCTGGAAAGACCTTCGTACTGACCGGAACACTCAACTCTCTCACGCGCGAAGCGGCACAAGAGGCGATCATCGCGCACGGCGGCAAGGTCAGCGGCAGCGTCTCGAAGAAGACGCACTACGTCGTCGCGGGCGCGGAGGCGGGCTCGAAGCTGAAGAAGGCCCAGAACCTGGGGGTCACGGTTCTCGACGAGCCGGCATTTCTGGAACTCCTGAAGTAGCGGGTCCGGGGGGACCCGCCACGCGACAGAACCTGCCTGAACTCCCGACGCCGCTTACAGCGGCTTCTTCTCGATCTTCGCGGTCTTCTTCATCTCTTCGACGTAGGCCACCAGCTTCTTCTGAATCAGGTTCTTGCTGACTTGCGCCTTGACCTGTTCGAACGGGGGCGGGGTGACCTCGCGAGTCTCTTCCAGTTTGATGATGTGCCAGCCGTACTGGGTTTGCACGGGCTCAGGCGTCGTTTCGCCTTTCTTCAACCCTTTCACCGCATCGGCGAACGGCTTCACCATGCGGGTGGCCGTGAACCAACCCAGGTCTCCTCCGCTGGTCTTCGAATTGTCGGTGGATTCAGCCTTGGCCACGTCCTCGAACTTGGCTCCGCCTTTCAGCTTCTTGATCAACTGCTCGGCCTTTTCCTTGCTCGCCACCAAAATGTGCCGGGCGTGGTACTCGGTCTTGTCCATCGCAGTGATGTCGCTGTCGTATTCCGCATGTAATTCCGCGTCGGTGGGGTCTTTGCCCTTCAGGAACTTCTGCGATTCGCCGTCCGACAGGACGCGCAAGCGCAAGACTTCCAGATTGGCGGCAACCTCAGGGTCCTTGTCCACTCCATCCTTGAGGGCCTGGGCGGAGACCAACTGCATGGTAATCAACTCGTCCAGCACCTGATTCTTCTGTTCGGCGGTCAAATCGGGCGGAACCGGCTTTCCCTGCAGCAGGTTCTTCAAAAAGGCATCGTAGTTGGCGCGGGGAATGGCAACGCCGTTGACGACCGCGACGGTCGCTGCCGCGGGCGTGTCGATTGCTGCTGCCGGCGCCGCCTGCTGTCCTTTGTTGCAGGCCGTGAGCAATACGCCGATGGCTGCCACGGTGGATACCAGGTGCCACGGTGTACGAAGAAATTGAGTCATTTGTATCCTCTAAGATCATAAAAGCGACTTTGGCCGTCGTGGCCGGCGCGCCCGGGGGCGGCAGTTTAGCCCCTACCGCGATTTGTCTCCAACTATCCGTTGAAACCTAGGAGTCTGTCTGAGTATTTCCCGTGGCCGCGACCGCGGCAGATTTCCCCTCAGGCAAGGCGGAGCCGACGCCGTTGGGTATGCACCCAATAAGGAGGCGACAACGCCGCATGAGGGGAAATCTGCCCGGTCCCGAAGGGTTGGCAAGGAGAGGGGCGTCTGCGGCGTTGCACGGCTTGTCCATAGTATCCACTATGGACCGCGCCGCGCGCCTTGCATCCGCTTCTGACGTTTTGGCGTTTTGGCGTTGTGGGAACGTGACGTCAAAACGTCACCTCGGTGAGACGGAACCCCTCCGGTCGGTTCGAGGCAATTCCCTTCCGGTCGCTAAGATTTGCCGGTCTCAAGATGAGGGGGAGATGCGTCGATGGCGAGCGCATGGATATCGGTTTGCAGCATGTCGCCGACGGCCGCGTAAACCAGGCGATGACGGGCGACCGGGGCCACCCCGCGAAAGGCCTCGGCCACGATGCGTACGCGATAATGACTTTGCCCGCCGACGGCGCCGGCGTGGCCGGCATGCAAGCGGCTTTCGTCCTCGATCACGAGTTCGAGCGGGGCGAAGCTGGCCTCGAGCCGGTCCCGCAGCCGCTGTTCGCGAGTCAGCCCCTGCTCACGAGCCGAGAAAGCCGACTCCACCGGCGCCTCGGCCGTCACGTTCCGCCCTCCGCCGGTGCGGCCGCGGTTTTCCCGTGCAGCCAGATGACCTGCGGGATCATGAAGATCAACATCGCGACGGTAATGCCAAACACCTTGAAATTGACCCAAACGCTTTCCGGGAAGTTCCACGCGATGTAGATATTGGCTGCCGCGAGCACCGCAAACCACAGCGCCCATGCCAGGTTGATGAGAACCCAGGTCTGCCGCGACAGGTCCAGCGGCTCGCTGAATACACCTTCCAACAGGCGCCTCGCCAGGGGCTGTCGCCCGATGACGGTGCTTCCCAAGAATGCGAGCGCTGCCGCTCCCAGCAAGACGGTGGGCTTCCATTGTATGAAACGCTTGTCGTGGAGAAGCAAGGTCGCGGTGCCGAGGACGAGTACCACGCAGGCAGTGGCGACATGCATGGGTTTGAACCGGCCGGTGCGCATCCGATGCACGATCATCAAGCCGACGCAGGTCACCATCAGCGACGCCGTCGCCCAATAAATGCCGTACAGCTTGAAGACCACGAAAAATATGACCAGCGGGGACCATTCGATGAGTTGATTCATGCCGGTATGATAGCCGACCGTATGAGTATCTATTTACAACTGCATCAGGTTTCTCCGCAGCGGCGCTTCATCCGGCAAGCGGTCGAGGTGCTGCGGTCCGGCGGCGTGATCGTGTACCCGACGGACTCGTGCTATGCACTCGGCTGCCACATCGGGGACAAGGCGGCCTTGGACCGCATTCGTGAGATACGCCAGACCGACCGGGACCACCATTTTACGCTGGTGTGCCGCGACCTCGCGGACGTGGGCAAGTATGCCGTCGTGGATAACTCCCAGTACCGGTTGCTGCGCGCGCACACCCCGGGTCCCTACACGTTCCTGCTCAAGGCTTCGCGCGAAACACCGCGCCGCCTCAAGCACGAGCGCCGCGGCACGATCGGGCTTCGAGTACCCGATCACCCGGTGACGGCCTTGTTGCTCACCGAGTTGGGCGAGCCGGTCATGAGTTCCACCCTGCTATTGCCGGGCGAGGACCTGCCGCGGACCGATGCGAAGGAAATCTACGATCGGCTTGATCACACCGTGGATCTTGTTTTGGATGGCGGCAACTGCGGATTGACTCCAACGTCGGTGATCGATCTGTCGGGCGACCGCGCCGTCATCGTCCGGGTCGGCCGCGGCGACGTCACCCCCTTTGCGAACCCGGCAACCGTATAATGCGTCGGCAATGCGGGCACGCGAGCTCGTGTTTATTGTTAAATAACGAGTGCAAGCATTGGATTTATCTGCGTTTCTTTCCAAGATCTCGATTTGGGCAATTCCCTCGCTGTTTGCCATCACCTTGCACGAAGTCGCGCATGGATGGATGGCGCGGTTCTTCGGAGATCGTACGGCGCAAATGCTGGGGCGCTTGAGCCTCAATCCATTGCGGCATATCGATCCCGTCGGAACCGTGCTCGTCCCTGCAGCGCTGCTCACCATCAGCGGGCTCCTCTTCGGTTGGGCGAAGCCCGTACCGGTGGCCACCAGTGTGCTGCGCAATCCGCGCTTGGCGATGGTGCTGGTGGCAGTTGCGGGTCCGCTTGCCAATTTGGGGATGACCGTGGTTTGGTGCGGTATCTTGTGGGCTGTCGCGCGCATCGGCGGCAATGACACGTTGAGGTTCTGGATCGCCCAGATGGCCGAAGCCGGCATCTGGGGGAACGTGATCTTGGCTCTTTTCAACTTGCTGCCGGTGCCGCCACTGGACAGCGGCAGGCTATTGGCGGGATTGTTGCCGCCGCGTTGGGGGATCCGCTTGGAGAGAATCGAACCCGTGGGATTGTTCTTGGTGCTCGGCTTTTCCGTGATGCGATGGCTCGACTGGCTGTTCGTGCCCGCGTACCGGGTGATGGGGCGCGTCATCACGGTGCTACTGGGTTCGCCCGCATGAGCGGCCCGATCCAGAATCGACGAGTTCTCTCGGGCATGCGCCCCAGCGGAATGCTGCATCTCGGCAACTATCACGGCGCGCTCAAGAATTGGATCGAGCTGCAGTACCAATACGAGTGCTTCTTCTTCATCGCCGACTGGCACGCACTCACGACGGGATACGAGGACACCTCGAAGCTCGAGGAGTATGTGTGGACGATGGCCGTCGATTGGCTGGCGGCCGGCCTCAATCCCGGCGTCGCGACGTTGTTCATCCAGTCGAAGATCCCCGAGCATGCGGAGTTGCACCTGCTGCTGTCGATGATTACGCCGCTGGGATGGTTGGAGCGGGTGCCGTCCTACAAGGATCAGCAGGCGCAACTGACCGATCGCGATCTCTCCACGTATGGCTTTCTCGGCTACCCACTGCTGCAGAGCGCCGATATCCTGCTGTACCGGTCCCAGTACGTGCCGGTGGGCGAAGACCAGGTGGCGCATGTGGAGATCACGCGCGAAGTGGCAAGGCGCTTCAATCACATCTATGGCCGCGAGCCGGAATTCGAACAGAAGGTCGAAAAGGCCATCAAGAGCCTGGGATCGCGCAATTCGGCCATGTACCGAACGCTGCGCAAGGAGTTCCAGGAGAAGGGCAACGGCGATGCACTCGCCAGGGCGCGCGCGCTGGTCGAATCGAACGCACGGCTCACCGTGGCCGATCGCGACCGCCTGTTCGGCTTTCTCGAAGGCACCGGTATTTCCATCCTGCCTGAACCGGAGGTGCTGCTCACCGCGACGCCAAAGGTGCCCGGTTTGGACGGCCGCAAAATGTCGAAGTCCTATGGCAACACCATCGGCCTTCGCGAAGAGCCCGATTCCATCGTCAAGAAACTGAAGGCCATGCAGACCGATCCGGCGCGCGTCCGGCGCACCGATCCCGGCGATCCGGACAAGTGTCCCGTATGGGACTTGCACAAGGTGTATTCGACGGCCGAGACGCAAGCCTGGGTGCAGCAGGGTTGCCGAACGGCCGGTATCGGTTGCCTGGACTGCAAAGCGCCCTTGATCGATAAAATAGTCGCGGAGGTCTCGGCCATTTCGAAGCGAGCGCAGGAGTTCGAGGAGAATCCGGAATTGGTACGCGGTATCATCGCCGAAGGGTGCGAGCGCGCGCGCGCTGCGGCGCGCGACACCCTGGATGCGGTACGTCAAGCCATGGCGATGAATTACAGATGAAACCCGAGCTTCGGATCGTGCAGAACGACGCTTCGACCGCGCCCGCGAAGGCGCCGCGGGAGCCTGCGCCCGCGCAAGGCGAGATGCCGTTTGCGATGGTGGAGGGCCAGCCCATCACCGAGATGCCCCGCGATCTGTACATTCCGCCGCAGGCGCTCGAGGTCTTTCTCGAGGCGTTCGAAGGTCCCCTCGACATGCTGCTGTATCTCATACGGCGGCAAAACCTCGACATTCTCGACATTCCGATCGCCGAGATCACGCGCCAGTACATGCGCTATATCGAGTTGATGCAGGTGCTGCAACTGGAGTTGGCCGGCGAATACCTGCTCATGGCGGCTACGCTCGCCGAAGTGAAGTCGCGCATGCTGCTGCCGCGTCCGCACAGCGAGGCCGCCGACGAAGCGGATCCGCGCGCGGAGCTCGTGCGCCGTCTGCAGGAATATGAGCGTTTCAAGCGTGCGGCCGAAGGCATCGATCGGATGGCGCGGTTGGAACGAGATACCTGGGTCGCGTCGGCGGACCTGGTCGATCGAAAAGTGGTGCGCATCGCTCCGCAGGTGACCCTTCAGGAAATGCTGCTGGCATTTCAAGAAGTGCTTTCGCGCAACGACATGTTCGCCCATCACCACGTCCAGCGCGAGCCGCTTTCCGTGCGGCAGCGCATGACGGACGTGCTGTCGGCGTTGACGGCGTCCGCATTCGTGGATTTCGTGCGCTTGTTCCCGCCGGATGAGGGCCGCCGCGGCGTCACGGTGACCTTCGTCGCCATCCTGGAATTGCTCCGTGAAGGGTTGATCGAAATCGTTCAGGCAGAACCCTACGCACCGCTGCACGTACGCCTCGGCAATCCCTCCCGGCACCTTAAAGTGGTGCCCGACGAGGGTCCCGCCGCCAAGGTGGCTCCCGACGATGATGCCCCCGACGCCGCACCGCCAAACTAACCTTACGCGAGATTTGTAAATGAATGACCAGTACGTTCGAAATGTGATCGAAGCTGCATTGCTTGCGGCGGGGCGTCCGCTCGCCTCTGATGAACTGGTAACGCTGTTCGACGAGCGCGATGGCTCGAACGCCGACGAGGTTCGGGCTGCCATAGCAGCCCTGCGTTCCGAATATGAAACCCGCGGACTTGAATTGGTGGAGGTGGCGAGCGGCTATCGGATCCAGATCCGGGCGTCGGTGGCGCAGCCGGTGTCGCGCCTGTGGCAGGAGCGCCCGACGAAATATTCCCGTGCCTTGCTCGAAACGCTGGCGTTGGTGGCTTACCGGCAGCCGATCACGCGCGGGGAAATCGAGCAGATCCGCGGCGTGACCGTGAATCCGAACATCATCAAGACTCTGCTCGAACGCAGCTGGATCCGCGTCGTCGGCCACCGCGACGTGCCGGGCAAGCCCGAATTGTTGGGTACGACGCGCGATTTTCTGGACTACTTCAGCCTGCAAAGGCTCGACGATCTGCCGACTCTGGCGCAGCTCAAGGAACTCGAGGATCTGCGCCTGCAGCTGAGTCTGCCCGGCGCGGACCCGGTGGCCCCGGCCGATCCGGTCGCCGGCGATTCTGCTGCAGCTGCCGGCTCTGCTGGCGAGGCGGCGGGCGACGACTCCGTGGCGGACGACCCTGCGGCGGACGAGCCCGCCGGGGACGATGCGGCCGCGGACGACGACGAGCTGGATGCGGCTTCAGGGCAACACCGCACTCACGGATTGGTCGCACGCGGTACTGCCGACGATCCATATTGATGCGGCCACGCACCCCTCGGAAAGCGCCGGCGGTCCGGGGCCCGCGGAAGGACCCTCCGCAACTGGAGCGGATTCAGAAATTGCTCTCCGCCGCCGGTGTAGGTTCGCGCCGCGAGGTCGAGCGTTGGATTCGCGAAGGACGATTGCAGATCAACGGCGAGGTGCCCCCGCTGGGCGCGAAACTCGCCGCGCGCGATCGGATCACGCTCGATGGCCGCCCGGTACGCCTGCATGCCCCCAAGGACCAGGCCGCGCGCATCTTGTTGTTCCATCGCTCACCGGGCGATGCGCTCGACTTGAAGGCGGCAACCTCGCGCGCGGCCGAGCACTTGAACCTGCCCCGGGCCGGCGGCCGTTGGCTGGCGATTCAGCCGATGCCCCCGGTGGACGGTGGATTGGAGATCCTCACCGACGACGGATCCTGGGCGCACAAAATTTCGCAGGGCGCGCATGCGCTGACCGTCGACTACGTGCTGCGGATGCGCGGTCCGTTGAATGAAACGCTGGTCGAGGAATTTCGCGGCGCCACCGATTGCGAGGGCGACCCGATGTCCATCCTGCAGGCAGTGGCGCAGTTCGGCGAGGGCTTCAATCACTGGCTCAACGTGACCGTGCGCGCCACCCGCTCCGCGCAGGTACGCCACTGGTGGGCGGCCCGCGGCATCATCGTCAGCCGCCTCATGCGGGTTCGATTTGGGCCCGTGCACCTGTCGCGAGAGCTGCCGCGGGGACATTCCCGCGCCATGTTGGCCAGCGAACGCAACGCTCTGGTCAATGAGGTCGATGCCGCGAAGGCGGCGTACCAGGCTGGACCCAAGGAGCCTGTCTGAGTTCCTAAGGCGGCGGCTGCGACGACTCCAGCAGTTGACCGAGGTACTGCTGCCACACGGCGGCCCACGTGTGCGTGCCGTGTCCATGGGTTTGATCAGAAGCAGGGAGCAATACGAAGCGGCCCTTCGGTACGCGCTTGATTTCCCGCTCGGCTATGCCTAATTCCGGTGGGTTGATGAAGTCGTCCGCCGAGTTGACCCACATCACCGGCGCACGGATGTTCTGGAGCCCGACAGACGGATCGTAGTCGCGCGATGCGCTCACTTGATAGAGGAAGTCATTCGCGTCCAGGTCCTGCAGTTCTCGCCCCATATATTTCTGTACGAACTGGTCCGCGGCGTCCGGGCTCGGCAGCGCGAGCTGCATCTGTATCGGCGCGCTGCCGGCGATGAGCAGCAAGCCGGCGGCGGTGCGCAACGCGCCGGCGGGCTGGGTCCGGTATTCGCCTTGCCGCCAATCCGGATCGGAGCGGATGGCATCGATGATGAGCTCGCGCCAGACCCGGTTGCGCCCGGCGATCGGCACCGGCAGGCACGCGAGCGGCATCAATGCGTCGACGAAGTCTGCGTGGCTTTCCCCCCACATCCAGGTCTGCATGCACCCCATCGAGGTTCCGAGCACCAGCCGCAGATGATCCACCTGCAGCCCCAGCGTGACCAGCGCATATTGCGCGGCCACCATGTCCTGATAGTCATACTGAGGGAAGTGAGCGTGCAGCCCGTCGCTGGGTCTGCTGGATTGTCCGTGGCCGATGCCGTCCGGCAGGATGATGAAATACCGGGTCGTGTCGAGCAGCTGTCCCTTGCCGAACAGAACGCCGCTGAACTTATCCGTCAGGAAACTGCGCCCGGATCCGCCCGTGCCGTGCAGGATGAGCACCGCATTGTCGACGCGCCCGTGCGCATCGCGGTGCGGCTTGCCGAGCACGGTGTAGTGGAGACGCAGCTCGGGCAATGTCTCTCCCGATACGAAATGGAAATTGGGGGCGACGTACTCGCCTTCGACGCGTCTTGAGGGATCGGGCGCCTCGGCGGCGGATGCCGCCCGCGGGGCCGCGATGACCACCGCGGCGACAGCCGCGGCGACGCCGGCCGCCAACACGAGGGCGCGGGGAGCAAAGGAGTTGCGTGCAGGCATCGGGTGTTCCTCGAAGTTTACTGGGCGTCGAAGTATTCGCCGCTCGTGCCGCGGCCCATGGCACTCAGCAAATACACGAAGGGTCCCGTGACCGCCGCAGGAATCGGCAACGTTTCCGGATCTTCCGCAGGATAGGCTGCGGCGCGCATCGGAGTGCGCATGGGGCCGGGATTGATGCTGTTCACGCGGATGCAGGGTTCGCCCTCGAGTTCCTGCGCCCACATGCTGCGCACCGACTCCAGCCCGGTCTTGGCCACGGCATAGGCGCCCCAGAAGGGCCGCGAATTGCGCACCACACCGCTGCTCACGAAAATGATGGAAGGGTCCCGGCCTTTGCGCAAGCTGGGAAGCAACACTTGGGTAAGGATGAAGGGCGCCGTGAGGTTTATATGCAGCACCCGGCACCAGGTGGGCACGTCGTATTGCTCGAGCGGAGTTCGATCGCCCAGCACTCCCGCCGAATGGACCAAGCCGTCGAGCCTGCCGAACTCCGCCTCGATGGTGTCCGCGAGCGCGTCGTAGTGGGTTGCCGTGGCGGTCGCGAGATCGAGCGTTGCGATGGCGGGTTGCGGCGCCCCCAGCGATTCGATTTCATCATAGACCCGGTTCAGTTTGGCGGCATTGCGCCCGCACAGGATCACCGTTGCGCCGGCACGCGCGCACTCGACGGCGAGCGCACGGCCGAGACCGCTGCTGGCGCCGGTGACCAGGACGACTCGCTGGGCCAGCAAGCCGGCAGGCGGCGTGAAGTTCTTGGGTATCGGCATGAATTCTCCGAAGGTTGTGTCAGCGGGCGGCGGCTGCGCGCCGCGCCGCGCTCCAGGCGTTATACAGGTCGGCCAGCCGAAAATCCGTGCCGCCTGGGCGCGCGCCTCCATTCAGATGCTTCGCGCCAAGCGTCGCAAGCACCAGGAGGTGGCGCAGCGGCGGCCGTTCCTGCGGGGCGAGCGCCGCGGCCGCGCTCGCGAAATAGCGGGCCGCGTGCTCGCGCATTCGCTTCAGATAGGCATTGAGTCGAGGCGGCGGATCGCGGGCCGCCAGGTCATCGTTGTCGACGCCTGCCGCGAGCAGTTCGTCGACGGGGAAGAGAATACGCCCGGCCCGTGCCTCGCGACCGTAGCCGACGAGAGCCCGCGCCACATACTGGGCCTCGGCCAGCGCGGCGATGCTGGCCTCCACGGAAGGTGAGCGCACCCCGCCCAGCCGGGCCGCCAGCAGAAGCGGGGCGCCGAATAGCGCGTCGGCATGCGCTCGCAATTCGGTGGCGCGTTCCAGAGGCGCACCGGCGACTTGTGCCGCGGCAGCCGACACGGGGTGCACCAGCGGGTACCAGTCGAACGCCGCCGTCCCCTCGAGGTTGGCGAGGTAGCGGGAGATGGGATGCAGGGGGGATCCTTGAGCGAGCCGGCCCATTTCGTCCCCCCACCAGGCGAGTTTGATCCGCGCGACATCCGCCTCGGTGTCGGGGTCCAGGAGCGCTTGCCACTCGGCCATCAGCGCATAGATCCCGAGAAGCGCATCCCGGGCTTCGGGTGCCGCGAACAGCCAGCTCCAGTAGCGGACGGTCCCGGAGGGGACCGCGCGGCTGCGATACGGTTCTTCAAGTGTTCTCAGGGCGACTCGTCCGTGGGGAGTTCGGCCTCTCCGCCGGCTGTGCGCGGCGTGCGAGTCAGGCTGCCGACGGGTTCGAGGACCTCAAGGTCGCGTTGGACGCGCAGTCCCAGCTCCGGAAACCGCCGTGCGGCCGGCAATATCTGTTGTTCCAACGATCCGACCGCCTTGTTGAACGAGTCGACGCTCGAGCCCAATGATTTTCCGAGCTTGCCCAGATGCTCGCCGAACACCGCGAGGCGCTTGTACAAGTCCTCCCCCAGCCGCCGTATCTCCGCCGCGTTATCCGCCAGAACTGTCTGTTTCCAGCCGTATGCGACCGCCTTCAGCAGCGCGACCAGGCTGGTCGGGGTTGCGAGCATGACGTTCTGCCGCAGGGATTCCTCGATGAGGCCCTGATTCTCCTGCAGCGCCGCGGTCAGGAATTGATCGCCGGGCAGGAACAGCACGACGAATTCCGGACTGTCCTCGAACTGCGACCAGTACTGCTTGGACGACAGCTCCCGCACGCGGGCGCCGACGATCTGCGCGTGGCGCCTGAGCTGGACGGAGCGCTCTTCGTCGTCTTGCGCTTCGACGGCGGCAAGATACGCATCCAACGGAGTTTTGACGTCAACGACGATATCGCGACGCTCCGGCATGTGCACGATCATGTCGGGCCGGATCGCACCGGACTCCGTCGTCTGATGGTGCTGCTCGGTGAAATCGACATGGGCCGTCATGCCCGACAGTTCCACCAACCGCTTCAAGGTGATTTCGCCCCATTGGCCGCGGACGTCCGGCCGGCGCAGCGCGGTCACCAGATTCCGAGTCTCGCGCGACAACAGGGTTTGCCCGGTCGCAAGGACTTCCATCTGCGACCTCAAGGTGGCGAAGGCATCGATGCGATCGCGTTCGATGTTCCGGATCTGCGTCTCGGTTTTGGCCAGGGCTTCGCGAATGGGTTGAACCAGCGACTCGCGTGCGAGTTCACCGAAAGCTCCCTCCAATTGCAAGCGTGCGAGTTCGAGCGACTGTTCGCGCTCGACGTTCACGACATCATCCGTCTTGAGCCGTGCCCGCAGGGTTTCCACCTCGACGCGCAGTGCCGATTCCCGTCTGGCACGCCACAGCAGCGCCGCCAGCGCCCCGAGCAGCCCGCCGATGCACGCGCCTGCCCCCAGGCTTACCACGATGGTCCACGCGGCGTCGGACGCCACGTCAGAGCGCCCCTCCATCGGCCGTGGCCACGCCGTGGATGGCCGTGTCGCCTGCGCCGGCCACGCGAAAGTGCGCGAGGTAGTTGACGCTGGTATCCGCCGACAGACGGAATGCGCGAGTCAGGGGGTTGTACGATACTCCGGTCAGGTCCTTAAGGTCGAGATCGGCAGCGCGGCCCCACCGCGCAAGTTCCGACGGACGGATGAATTTGAGATATTCGTGCGTGCCCCGCGGCAGTACGCGGGCAATGTATTCGGCACCGACGATGGCCACGGCGAACGCCTTGAGATTGCGGTTCAAGGTCGAGACGATGACGTCGCCGCCGGGCTTCACGAGCTTTCTCAGGGCAGCCAACGTTGCGGCGGGGTCGGGTACGTGCTCCAGCATTTCCATGCACGTGACGACGTCGAACGCGGCCGGCCGCTCGAGCGCCAGGTCCTCGGCCGACACGGCGCGATAGGAGATGTCGATCTTCGCGTCGATGGCGTGCAGTTCGGCCACGTCGAGAACCGCCTGCACCAGATCGATTCCCAGGACATGCGCGCCGGCTCGCGCCATCGACTCCGCGAGGATTCCGCCTCCGCAACCGACATCCAGCACTTGGCTTTGCTCGAGTGGCGCAATCCGCTCTACGTAGCTGAAGCGCAGCGGATTCAAGTCGTGCAGCGGTTTGGAGGGACCCTTGGGGTCCCACCAGCTCTGGGCCAGCGCGGCGAATTTTGAGAGTTCCGCGGGATCGGCATTTCCGGGCGTTGTTTTCAATTTCAATCTCCGATCGGTGAATTGCGCCGGGCAGCCACGCGACCCGCTGCGCGCGGCCAATCGAGCCGGGTGAATGCCCTCGAGTTGACCAGGTGACGCCCCGACACCCAGACATCGCTGACCAGGTCGCGGCCGCCGCCCCACACCAACGGTGTCACCGCGTCCAGTGGAGCTGCGAGCGCGGTCCATTGAGCCGCCGGACGTTGCAAGTCGATACAGCACATGTCCGCCCACTTGCCCCTTTCCAGCGTGCCGATTTCTGCATCCAGTCCCAGAGCCGCCGCGCCGCCGCGGGTTGCGATGGCGAGCGCGTCCCAGGCGCGCAGACCCTGGTGCGCAAGATCGGCGGGATCTGCATCCGGCGCCATCGATAACAGGGCAAGAAATCTCATGGCTGTCCAGAGGTCCATGCTCCCGGCAGGGGCTGCGATACCGCTGCCCAAACCCAGACGCAATCCGGTCGCCGCCCAGGATGCCACCGGCGGCGGCCCGTTGCCTGTTCGCAGGCTCGACTCGGGACAAAGCGCAATGGCGATGCCGCTGCGCCGCGCCAGTTCAAAGTCCGCTGCATTCGCAACCGTCATGTGTACCGCGGTCAACGCCGGGGTCAGCAGTCCCAGGGCATGCAGCCGCACGATGGGCCGCGCGCCGTGGCGTATCACGCACTCGTCCACCTCCGCGCGCGATTCGTGGAGGGTCGTCACGATGCCGGCGTCGAGTTCATCCGCCAACGTGGCGATGCGGGCGAAGGTTGCGTCGCTGATGTCGGTCGGCGACTGGGGCGCGAACGCGGTCGCGATGGTCGGGTGCCCGCGATATTCGTCGCGGAAACTCAGCGCGCGAGTCAGGTACTCGCCGGGGCTCGCGGCCCAGGGACTCAAGGTCTCCGCGATCGGAATCCCGATCACCGCGCGCATGCCCTGTTCCGCAGCCGCGCGCGCCGATTCCTGCGGAAAATAGCCCAGGCCGCAAAAACACGTGGTTCCCGCCGCGAGCATCTCGGCGATGCACATTTGCGCGCCGTCATGCAGGCGATCCGGGGCGATTGCTCGGCCGGGGGGCGGCGCTATCCGCGTATGAGCGTTCACCAGGCCCGGCAGCACGAGGTGTTCTGATCGGTCCACATGCGCGGTTGCGGCGTAGCGCAGGGCCGCAGTGATGGTCGGCAGCAGGTCCAAAATACGCCCGTCTCGAATCACCAAAGTGTGATTTTCGAGGACCTCATCGGGCGAGGTCATGGGCAAAATCCAGCGGGAGCTGACGGTCAAATCGGCGGGGACGGCGGACATACGGCGAGTATATCGGCTAATGCAAATTGGAGGCACCGATGGGGAAGTGTGCTAGAATTATCGGATGCTGAGACCATGTCTCCCCTTCAATAAAACCGCTTAAATTGAGCCCCCTAGGAACCTGTCTGACTTGCATTTCCTCCTGTTATGCAGCTGGCAAAAACCACGTTTTTTGCCAGCGGAAACGAAGCTGATGTCCGAAAAAGCGCCGCCGGCGACTTTTTCCAATGAACAAGGCTAACCCGGACTCTCGCAAATGGCCGAGATCGCTCGCGAAATATTGCCCGTAAATCTCGAAGACGAGATGCGGAAGTCGTACCTGGATTACGCGATGAGCGTGATCGTCGGGAGGGCCTTGCCCGACGTTCGCGACGGCCTGAAACCGGTGCACCGGCGGGTGCTGTATGCCATGCGCGAATTGGGCAACGATTTCAACAAAGCGTACAAAAAGAGTGCGCGCGTCGTAGGCGATGTGATCGGCAAGTACCATCCGCATGGCGATGCCTCGGTCTACGATGCCATCGTGCGCATGGCGCAGCCGTTTTCCATGCGTTATCTGCTGGTCGACGGCCAGGGCAATTTCGGATCGGTCGACGGCGACCCGCCGGCGGCGATGCGCTACACCGAAGTGCGCATGTCGAGGCTCGCCGGGGAATTGCTGGCCGACATCGATAAAGAGACCGTCGATTTCAACCCGAATTACGACGAGTCGGAGAGCGAACCGGCGGTGCTGCCGACGCGCATTCCGAATCTCCTGGTCAACGGCTCCTCCGGCATCGCGGTCGGCATGGCGACGAACATACCGCCGCACAACTTGACCGAAATAGTCACCGCGTGCATCGCGCTCATCGAGAAGCCGGACATCACGCTCGCGGAACTGATGCAGATCGTGCCCGGACCCGATTTTCCGACGGCGGGCATCATCAACGGCGCTCAGGAAATCGTCGCCGCGTACAAGACCGGCCGCGGGCGGCTGCACGTGCGCGCGCGCACTCACTTCGAGGACGTGGGAAAGGGCGACCGGCAGGCCATCATCATCACGGAGCTGCCGTATCAGGTGAACAAGGCGAGGCTGATCGAGCGCATCGCCGATCTGGTCCGCGACAAGCTCATCGACGGCATCGCTTCGGACGGCTTGCGCGACGAATCGGACAAGGATGGCATGCGGGTCGTCATCGAATTGAAGCGCGGCGAAGTGCCGGAAATTCTGCTCAACAACCTGTTCGCCCAGACCACGATGGAAACCGTGTTCGGCATCAACATGGTGGCCCTGGTCGACGGCCAGCCGCGGCTGTTGTCGCTCAAGGAAATGCTGGACGCGTTTCTGCGGCACCGCCGGGAAATCGTCACGCGGCGCACGGTATTCGAACTGCGCAAGGCGCGGGAGCGCGGCCATATCCTGGAGGGGCTCGCAATCGCCCTTGCCAATATCGACGACATCATCGCGGCAATCAAGGCGTCGCCCTCGCCGGCGGAGGCGAAGGTGGCCTTGATGTCGAGACCCTGGGCCTCGGGCGCCGTTCCCGAAATGCTGGCGCGCGCCGGTGAGATCAGCACCCGCCCCGAAGGGGAGACCTCGGCGCTCGGCATCGTGCCGGGCGGCTATCTGCTGACCGATACCCAGGCTCAGGCAATCCTGGACATGCGCCTCAATCGATTGACCGGGCTCGAGCAGGATAAGGTCATCGCCGAGTACCAGGAGTTGCTGGTGCAGATCCGGGACTTGAGCGACATCCTCGCGCGGCCCGAGCGGCTGCTCGACGTGATCCGCAAGGAGCTCGAATACATCCGCGACACCTTCGCCGACAAGCGGCGCACCGAGATCATCACGAACCACGAAGATCTCAGCATCGAAGATCTCATTACGCCCGAGGACGTGGTGGTCACCCTGTCCCATGGCGGCTATGCCAAGGCGCAGCCGGTCTCCGACTATCAGGCGCAGCGGCGCGGCGGGCGCGGCAAGGCGGCGACCAGCGTCAAGGACGAGGATTTCGTCGACAAGCTGTTCGTGGCGAATACCCACGACACGCTGCTGTGCTTTTCCGACCACGGCAAGCTCTATTGGCTCAAGGTGTACCAGCTGCCGCAGGCCAGCCGCGGTTCGCGCGGCAAACCCATCGTGAATCTCCTGCCGCTTCAAGCGGGCGAGCGCATCAGCGCCATGCTGGCGATCAAGGAGTTCGAGGAAGGCAAGTACGTCTTCATGGCGACCAGCCTCGGTACGGTGAAGAAAACCTCGCTGGCGCTGTTCTCCAGGCCTCGGACCAACGGGATCATCGCCGTTGCCCTCGATGAGGGCGACAAGCTGGTGGGCGTGGCGATCACGGACGGCACGAAGGACATCCTGCTGTTCACGACGGGCGGGAAGGCAATCCGGTTCCTCGAAGACGAAGTACGACCCATGGGCCGCGAGGCCGCCGGCGTGCGCGGTGTCAAACTGAGCGACGATCAGCGGGTGAACGCCTTGATCGTGGCCGAGCAGGGCTACATCCTCACCGCGTCCGCCAACGGATTCGGCAAGCTCACCCCGCTGGAGGAATTTCCGACACATGGCCGCGGCGGCCAAGGCGTGATCGCCTTGCAGGTCACCGACCGCAACGGCGGGATGATCGGCGCCCTTCTCGTGAGCGTGGACGACGAGGTCATGCTGATGAGCCAGGCCGGCGTCCTGGTGCGTACGCCGGTCAAGGACATTTCCGTGGTGGGCCGCAACACGCAAGGCGTGCGGCTGATTCGACTCGAAGAGGGCGATCAATTGTCGGGCCTGGAGCGCATCGATGGAATTGCCGAAGGGGTCGCCGCCCCGGGCGACGATCCGTCGGGGACGGATGAGGCCCCGGGGGCAGAAGATCCGTCGGGTGCAGATGATGCGCCGGCGGGCGACCCGCCGTCCGAGACCTAAGCGTCGAGGCTGCCGTGCGCGTGTTCAACTTCTCGCCCGGCCCGGCGGCGCTGCCGACTGAAGTCCTGGAACAGGCGCGCGCCGAAATGCTGGACTGGAACCAGGACGGCATGTCGGTCATGGAAGTCAGTCACCGCGGCAGGGCTTTCATGGAGGTCGCCACCCAGGCCGAGGCGGACCTGCGCGAGTTGATGGGCGTGCCGCGAAACTACAAAGTATTGTTCCTGCAAGGCGGCGCCTCGGCTCAGTTCGCTTTCGTGCCCATGAATCTGGCCGGTGCAGACTCCGTCGCCGACTACGTCAACACGGGCCATTGGTCCAACAAGGCCATCCTCGAGGCGCGGCGCTATTGCAGGGTGCGCGTCGCCGCCGACGCCGGTGCGGAGTACCTGCGCGTGCCGCCGCAGAGCGAACTTAAACTGAGCGGCGATGCCGCGTATGTTCACTACACGCCGAACGAGACCATCGGCGGCGTCGAGTTCGGCTACATACCCCAAACCGGCGGGATACCGTTGGTCGCCGACATGTCGTCGAGCATCCTGTCCCGGCCGATCGATGTCTCGAGATTCGGCCTCATCTATGCCGGCGCACAAAAGAACATCGGTCCGTCCGGATTGACGGTCGTGATCGTGCGCGAGGATCTCATCGGCCGCTCCCGCTCCGGCACGCCGTTGGTATTCGATTACAAGGCGGCGGCCGACGACCATTCGATGCTGAACACGCCGCCGACCTTCGCTTGGTACATGGCCGGGCTGGTGTTCAAGTGGCTGAAGCGCAACGGCGGTGTCGCAGCCATGGGCGAGCGCAATCGCGCGAAGGCCGAGAGACTCTACGCGGCGATCGACGGATCGCGGTTCTATCGCAATTCGGTGGCCAAGGATTCGCGTTCCAGGATGAACGTCACTTTCACGCTCGCCAAGCCCGAATTGGACGTGCTATTCCTCGAGCATGCGGCCGCATCGGGTTTGAAAAATCTGAAGGGTCACCGGGTACACGGCGGGATGCGCGCGAGCCTGTACAACGCCATGCCGCTGGCAGGAGTCGATGCCCTGGTGGCGTTCATGAGCGAGTTCGAGCGCAGGCACGCGTGAGGTATGCATGGCGCGGCGTAAATTGACGGCGTCGAGTAAATTGACGGCGCCGAAAAGGGCGAAGGGCGCGGGCCTGCCTGATGGCCGGCCCCCGGATCTCTCGGATATCCGCGATCGCATCGACGACGTCGATGCCCGTATTCACGCCTTGCTCAACGAGCGTGCCCGCTTCGCGCAACTGGTCGGCATCTCGAAAACTGCGTCAGGCAAGGCGGTCGATTTTTATCGGCCCGAGCGGGAGGCGGACGTCCTGCGCAAGGCGCTCAAGCGCAACCAGGGACCGCTTCGCGACGAGGAAATCGCGCGGCTGTTCCGCGAAATCATGTCCGCGTGCCTGGCCCAGCAGGAGCCCCTCAAGGTGGCGTTCCTCGGCCCCGAAGGCACGTTCACGCAGGCCGCGGTCATCAAGCATTTCGGATCGTCGGTGCGTGCCCTGCCGCTGGGCGCGATCGACGAGGTGTTTCACGAGGTCGAGGGCGGTATCGCCGATTTCGGTGTGGTGCCCATCGAGAACTCCAGCGAGGGGACGGTCAATCACACCCTCGACATGTTCCTGAGTTCCTCGCTCAAGATCTGCGGCGAGGTGGAACTTCGAATTCACCACTGCTTGATGGGCCGAATGACCGGACTTGCGGCCGTCAGACGGGTGTGCGCGCATCCACAGGCCCTGGCGCAATGCCGGGGTTGGCTGGACGATCAATTGCCGGACATCGAGAGGGTGGCCGTCGCGAGCAATGCCGAAGGCGCGCGTCGCGCACGCGACGAGAGCGGCACGGCGGCAATTGCCAGCCGCGCTGCGGCGGAGATCTACGGTCTCAACTTGCTCGCCAACGAAATCGAAGACCGGCCCGACAATACGACGCGTTTTCTGGTGGTGGGCCGCAAGCTCTTCAGTTCGAGCGGAGCCGACCGGACGACGCTCTTGGTGTCGGCGAGCGGCACCGACGATGCCGGCGCGCTCTTCAGGCTTTTGGAGCCTTTGTCTCAACATCGGGTGAACATGACGCGCATCGAGTCGCGGCCTTCGCACCGGCGCAAGTGGGACTACGTATTCTTCATCGATATCGAGGGCCACGTGAGCGACCCGGGGGTCGCGAAAGCGCTCGCCGCGCTGGAGGAGCGCGCATCATTGTTCAAAATCCTCGGTTCCTACCCGAGAGCCGTGCTCTGATGCTTAAGATACTCTGATGCGCAATTTCACGGCTCAGCCGGCGCTCCGGGTGTCGGGGGCGATGACAGTGCCCGGAGACAAGTCCATTTCGCATCGATCGCTGATGCTTTCCGGACTCGCGTCGGGCACGAGCGAGGTCACGGGTTTCCTGGCCAGCGAGGATTGCCTGGCGACTTTGAACGCGATGCGCGCCTTGGGCGTGTCCATCGAACGCCTAAGCGCCACTCACGTGATCATTCACGGATCCGGACTCCGTGGCCTCAAGGGGGCACATCACGCGCTCGACATGGGCAACGCCGGCACGGCGATGCGGCTGTTTACGGGCCTGCTGGCGGCGCAGGAGTTCTCGTCGACGTTGATCGGCGACGCATCGCTGATGAAGCGGCCCATGGAGCGTGTCGCCAAACCGCTGCGGCAGATGGGTGCTGACGTCCGCACCCATGACGGCAAGCCGCCGGTGGACATCGGCGGGGGGCGGCGACTGCGCGGCATCGACTACACCATGCCGGTGGCGAGTGCTCAGGTGAAATCGGCGGTGCTGCTCGCGGGGCTGTATGCCGACGGACCCACGACGATCACGGCACCTGCGATATGCCGGGATCACAGCGAGCGCATGCTGCTGAGTTGCGGCGTCCGTTTGACGACGGCCGGGCTGTCGAGCACCGTATATCCGCCGCACCGGCTTTTGAGTCAGCGCCTGAACGTGCCCGGTGACTTTTCGTCGGCCGCGTTTTTCATCGTGGCCGGTTTGTTGGGCGCGGCGAATGACGGCCTGCTGATACAAAACGTCGGGCTGAATCCCACGCGCACCGGTCTGCTCGACATCTTGCGGAGCATGGGCGGGGAAATCGACATCCTGAATGCGCGCGAGAGCGGGGCCGAACCGGTGGCGGACCTTCTAGTCCGTGCATCGGCGCTCAAGGGCATCGAGGTGCCCGCCGCGATGGTGCCGCTCGCCATCGACGAACTTCCGGTCCTGTTCATCGCTGCCGCCTGTGCCCGGGGCGAGACCGTGGTCACCGGTGCGGAGGAGCTGCGGGTCAAGGAAAGCGATCGAATCGCGGCCATGAGCGCCGGACTCGAAAACTTGGGCGTGGCTCACGAGGTTCTGCCGGACGGCATGCGCATCGAAGGCCGCCCCGGCGGAGCGGCGTTCAGCGGCGGCGAGATCGACAGTCACGGCGATCATCGCGTGGCCATGTGCTTTAGCGTCGCCAGTCTCCGGGCTGCCAAACCTATCTTGATCCGGGACGTGGCCAACGTCGCCACCTCGTTTCCGGGCTTTGTCGGCATGGCGCGCGGCGTCGGGCTCGACCTCACCGAACTCGAGGCCTAGGGGACATGCTGGACGCGCCGGTCATGACCATCGACGGCCCTTCCGGGTCGGGAAAGGGCACGGTCAGCCGCGCTGCAGCAAAGAGCCTGGGATGGGCCCTGCTCGACAGCGGTGCGTTATACAGGCTGGTGGCGCTGGCCGGCAGGCGGGCGGGAATCGATCTGGACGACGCCGTGGGCTTGGGAAGCCTTGCCAAGGAACTGGACCTGCGCTTCGATTCCACGGCCGCAGGAGAGGAAATCGTCTATTTGGGCGGACAGAACGTTACCCGGGACATTCGCACCGAGTCTGCCGGCAGTGATGCGTCCAAGGTTGCTGCGCTGCCGGCGGTGCGGGAGGGCCTGCTGGAGCGGCAGCGGCGCTTTGCGGTGGCCCCCGGTTTGGTGGCCGACGGGCGCGACATGGGCACCGTCGTATTTCCCGACGCCCAAGTTAAGATTTTTCTCACGGCAAGCGCCGACGAACGGGCGGCCAGACGCTATAAGCAGTTGAAAGAAAAGGGGGTTGCTGCTACCCTTGCCGCCCTTTCGAAAGAGATAGCGGAACGCGATCAGCGCGATATTACACGCGCCGTTTCGCCTCTTGTCGCAAGCGCAGACGCCGTCTTGCTGGATACAACCGGTATGCCCGTCGATGCGGTGGTCGAACGCGTCTTAAAAATCGTTCGAACTCGTCTGTCGCTTTGAGTTTGTTTGATAGGCCGCGGCGCAAGGAGTGATTGCCGTTGTTTTTTGGTAACCCCATGGGCACACGGGATCAGTGCCAGGGAATAGTAAATTTTTAAGAGAAAACATGACTGAAAGTTTTGCGGAACTGTTCGAACAAAGCATCGCCAGCCAGCGCATTCGTCCTGGCACCATCCTCAACGGCCTGATCGTCGAAGTCGGTCAGGACTATGTAATCGTCAATGTTGGATTGAAGTCGGAAGCCGTCATACCGGCCGATCAATTCAAGAACGAAAAGGGTGAGATCGAGGTCACCGTCGGGGAAACGGTCGAGGTCGCCTTGGACAGCGTGGAGGACGGTTCGGGGGAAACCCGCCTGTCCCGCGAGAAGGCAAAACGCGCACGAACATGGACGCGGCTCGAGACGGCGTTCGAAAAGCAGGAGATCGTGATCGGCATCATTACGGGCCGTGTCAAAGGCGGATTCACCGTCGAGATCGACAACGTCCGCGCCTTTCTGCCTGGTTCCCTGGTCGACGTGCGCCCCGTGCGCGATCCGTCGTATCTTGAAAACAAGCCCCTCGAATTCAAGGTCATCAAGCTCGATCAGAAGCGCAACAACGTCGTGGTATCGCGGCGTGCGGTGGTCGAACAGGAGTACAGCGCCGAGCGTTCCGCGCTCCTCGACAATCTCCAGGAGGGCGCTGCCGTCAAGGGTGTGGTCAAGAACCTCACCGATTACGGTGCGTTCGTCGATCTGGGCGGCATCGACGGCCTGCTGCACATCACCGACATGGCGTGGAAGCGCGTCAAGCATCCTTCCGAGGTGGTCAAGGTTGGTGAAGAGATCGACGTCCGCATCCTCAAGTTCGATCGTGAACGACAGCGCGTATCGTTGGGCCTGAAGCAACTCGGCGCGGATCCGTGGCAGAACATTGCGCGCCGCTATCCGGCCAACACACGGCTGTTCGGCAAGGTCACCAACATCGCCGACTACGGCTGCTTCGTGGAAATCGAAGAGGGCGTCGAGGGTCTGGTGCACGTGTCTGAAATGGATTGGACCAACAAGAACGTCAATCCCGCCAAGGTGGTGCACGTCGGTCAGGAAGTCGAAGTCATGGTTCTCGACATCGACGAAGAGCGCCGGCGCATCAGTCTGGGCGTCAAGCAGTGCAAGGCAAACCCTTGGAAGGACTTCGCCGAGAATTACAACCGCGGCGACAAGGTGAGCGGACAGATCAAATCGATCACCGACTTCGGTATTTTCATCGGGCTTGCCGGCGGCATCGACGGTCTCGTGCATCTCTCCGACATTTCCTGGGACATGCCCGGCGAGGAAGCCGTTCGCAGCTACCAGAAGGCCCAGCAGGTCGACGCCATGGTGTTGTCGATCGATCCGGAGCGCGAGCGCATCAGCCTCGGCATCAAGCAGCTGGCCAAGGATCCGTTTTCCGCCTACATCGCAGAGCATCCGAAGGGCAGCATCGTCACGGGCGTCGTCCGCGAAGTGGACGCGAAGGGCGCGATCATCGATCTGGGCAATGGCGTCGACGGCCAGCTGCGGGCATCCGAACTGTCCCGCGACCGTGTCGAGGACGCCCGCCTGCTGTTGAAGGTGGGTCAGGAGGTCGAGGCGAGGTTCACGGGCGTGGATCGCAAGGGCCGCAGCATTTCGCTGTCGATCAAGGCAAAGGACATCCACGAAGAGCAGGAAGCGATGCAGAATTATCGAACTGATTCACCGACTGGAACCAGCCTGGGAGATCTCTTGAAAGAACAGATCTCCGGCCAGGATTGAGGGATGAAGGGCGCGCGCAGCGGCCGCTAGCTTAAGCGCGCGCGCTCAAAAAAAAATATGTCAAGCGATGTCCACGGATCGATAATGACGAAATCGGAACTCATCGAGATCATTTCGGCCAAACAAAAGCATCTACCGGCGAAGGACGTCGAACTCGCCGTCAAGCAGTTGCTGGAAATCATGAGCGATGCGCTGGCCACGGGCGAACGCATCGAAATTCGCGGGTTTGGAAGTTTTTCGCTGCACTTCCGCCCGCCGCGGCAAGGCCGCAATCCCAAGACCGGGGAAGCCGTGGCTCTGGCCGGCAAGCATGTCCCACATTTCAAGCCGGGAAAGGACCTGCGCGAGCGCGTCAATGACGGTGCGGATCAGCCTATCCGCGACTAACCCGGCAGGATGCCGGGTTGAACGCCGCGCACGCGGCGGCCCGAAGGGCGAGGCGCAGGAAGCGCCGAGTACTAACCCGGCAGGATGCCGGGTTGAACGCCGCGCACGCGGCGGCCTCGCAAGGCCTCATGCCTGAACTCTCGCCGCTGACATGGATCGTGGGCATTGCGGCTCTTGTCATCGGCATTCTCGCGGGACACTTCGGATGGGGCAGGCGCTGGCCTCCGCCTCTGTCCAGATTGCATCCGGACTATCTTACGGGACTCGACTATCTCGTGACCGAGCAACCCGACAGGGCGCTCGACATGTTTCTGAAATTGATGGAAGCCAACGCGGATACCATCGAGACGCACTTTTCCTTGGGGTCGCTGTATCGCCGGCGCGGTGAGGTCGAACGCGCCATCCGCATTCATCAGAATCTCCTGGCACGCGAATCGCTCGCGCCCGAGCACCGGGAACAGGCGCTGCTTGCCCTCGCGCAAGATTATCTGCGGGCCGGCCTCCTCGATCGCGCGGAGGTCTTGTTCCAACAAGTGAGCGATGTGCCGCGTCTGCGCATCAGCGCGCTCGATTCCCTGCGGAGCGTGTACGAGCGCCAACTCGAATGGCAGCAGGCATTGAACGTCTATCGGCGCCTGGCGCGCATCAAGGCGGCGCCGCCGCGAGTGGTATCCGCGCACTACCTGTGCGAGCTGGCCAGCATTGCGATGGAGCGGGGCGATGCGGTCACGGCCCGGCGCCTGCTGCGCGAGGCACGGGCCGAAGTCTCGCCCTTCCCGCGGGCCGCGGTGCTGCGCGCGCGTATCGCCGAGCGCGACGCCGACATCGGACTGGCGGTCCGATTGCTGCGGACGGCGCTCCACGAGGCGCCGAAACTCATGCAGCAAGAACTGCCGCATCTGCTGCGCCTCGTTGCACCCGAGGATCGCGAGGCGGTGTTGACCGAACTGGTGAAGCGGGCCGAGTTGTACGATCGGGGCGCACCGAAGCGTCTGGTGTTCGCGTCCCTGTCCGCCGGCCTTACCGATGCGGCGCCGCTGCGTGTGCTCATCGAAAAGGTTTTCGCGGACGATCCAACGTTGCACGCAGTGTGGACGTCGAATTCAGACCGGATGGACGCCGGACAAGGCGACACGAGGCGCATGGCGCACGAGATCGGCGCGCTGCTCGCGCACGCCGAGAACTACCGATGCCTGGAATGCGGTTTCTCGGGCCGCAATTTTTATTGGCATTGCCCGGCATGTCATGCCTGGGATAGCTTTGAGCCGTACGCGATCGTTAAACTCGGTTGAATTCCGCTATCATTTCCCACGTATCCCACAAAGCCATCAAGCATGCACAACAAAGCCATCAAGACCGCCGTATTCCCCGTTGCCGGACGCGGCACCAGATTTCTACCCATCACCAAGGCAAGCCCGAAGGAGATGCTGCCGATCGTCGATAAGCCGCTCATCCAATACGCGGTCGACGAAGCATTGTCCGCCGGCGCCGAAACGCTGGTATTCATCACGGGCAGCTCAAAAAGAGCGATCGAAGATCATTTCGACACCGATCCGGAACTCGAATCCGTGCTGCAGGCACAAGGCAAGCAAGAACTGCTCGACGCACTTCACAGCATTCTTCCGAGCTGGGCCTCGTGCGTGTACATACGCCAACCGGCGCCGCTCGGTCTTGGCCATGCGATACTGTGCGCCCGGCCCGTGGTGGGAGAGGCGCCCTTCATGGTCCACCTGGCGGATGATTTGATCGATGCCGAGGAGCCGTGCCTCAAGCAGATGGTGGCGGTGCAGGCCACCCACGGCGGCAGTGTCCTCGGCGTTCAGACCGTGCCGAATCAAGACACGGACAAGTACGGCATCGTGTCGCTGGAGCGCGAGGTCGCTCTGCGGGTTGGCAAGATGTCCCAGATCGTCGAAAAGCCCAAGCCGGAAAAGGCGGCCTCAAACCTCGCGGTCGTGGGCCGGTATCTGCTGTCGCCATCGATATTCGAGGACCTGGCCAAGATTGGGAAGGGCGCGGGCGGCGAGATTCAACTCACCGACGGAATCGCACGCTTGATGCAACGGGAAGAGGTATTCGCCTTCCAATTTGAAGGAAAGCGCTACGACTGCGGCAGCAAGCTCGGTTACCTGCAGGCCACCGTCGAGTACGGCCTCAATCATCCCAGCCTCGGCGTCGAATTTGCCGCCTATTTGAAGAAGTTCGCCGCGACCCTATAGGCCGCGGCGAGTAGCTTCAGTGCGACCGCCCTCGCTGTTGCTGGCCTTGACTGCGCCCGCCGCCTCCGGGGCTGCGGCGCGTGTCGCGCCGGTCCGAGGCGCGATTGCCGTGGGAGTTGCCCGAGTAGTGACCGGGCCGACCCTGTGACTGATGTGGACGGTCGCCGCCGGATCGATCGCCGCCGGACCGGTCGCCCGCACCCCGGTTTCCCTGTCCCGCCGGTTGCGGAGCCGACTCCACGATCTTGAAGATCGGCGTCGGCACGACTGGAATGGCGCGCTTGAGGACTCGCTCGATGTCGCGCAGCAATCCCGCTTCGTCCCCGGAGACCAGCGAGACCGCTTCGCCCGCGGAGCCCGCGCGGCCGGTGCGGCCGATGCGATGCACGTAATCCTCCGGCACGTTGGGTAACTCGTAGTTGACCACCTGAGGCAGCTCCTTGATGTCGAGTCCGCGCGCGGCGACTTCGGTCGCCACCAGTGCGGTCACTTGTCCCTTCTTGAACATATCGAGGGCCTTGACCCGGGCTGCCTGGCTTTTGTTGCCATGAATGGCGGCGGCCTTGATGCCCGCGCCCTCGAGTTGCTGCGTCAGGCGATTGGCGCCGTGTTTGGTCCGCGTAAAGATCAACACCTGGTGCCATTGCCCTTCCTGGATCAGATGCACCAGCAGGTGACGCTTGTGCTCCTTCTGGACGCGATACGCGCACTGTTCGACGAGTTCGATGGGAGCATTGCGGGGTGCGACCTGGATGGACAATGGGTCGTGCAACAGCCGTTCCGCGAGGCCGCGGATGTCATCGGAGTATGTCGCGGAAAACAACAGGTTTTGCCGCTTCTGCGGCAGCAGCCGGATGATCTTCTTGATGTCGTTGATGAAGCCCATGTCGAGCATGCGATCCGCTTCATCGAGCACCAGGACTTGAATCTTCGAAAGGTCCACGCAGCGTTGTTGCGCAAGATCGAGCAATCGTCCCGGCGTTGCGACCAGCACATCGCAGCCGCTGCGTAGATTGCTGATCTGAGGGTTGATGCTCACGCCGCCGAATACCTGGAAGGTGTGAAGCTGTAGGTGCTTCCCGTAATCCCGTGCGCTTTGGGCGACCTGGGCGGCGAGTTCGCGAGTCGGGGTGAGCACCAGGGCGCGAGGCGCCCGGCTGGCGCCATGGGCGGTGTCGGCGACCAGACGCTGGAGAATGGGCAGGACGAAACCGGCGGTCTTGCCGGTGCCCGTCTGGGCACCCGCCAACACGTCCCTGCCGGACAATACGGCAGGGATGGCCTGCAGCTGAATGGGCGTGGCTACGTCGTAGCCCTTATCGGCAACAGCACGCAGCAATTCGGGCAAAAGCCCGAGATCGGAAAATGACATTAATGATCCTTTTAAAGAATTTGGACTCGCACGACAGACTTTTGAAGTCCGCAGCGGTCAGCAGCGAGGGGGGTAAATAAACGGAGTGCGTCGAGGACGGACCGCGAGCTATAGGTGGCACTGACCGAGCGCCGACCTCACTAGCTGCGCCGCATCATACAGGGACGGCCGCCGCCCGTCCAGTTTAGAGGGCGAATGAACGATCCCTTCAGGTGTAAATGAACGATCCCTTCAGGTGTAACTGAGTCCCGCCGCCTCCACGCCCGCCATGCAAATCGATTCATCTTCGTCGCCCGTGCCGCCGCTCGCGCCGACGGCGCCGATGATTTCGCCGGCGTCCTTGATGAGAACCGCGCCGGTCTGCGCCAGAAATTTGCCTTGCGCGGTGGCCGGGAGCGACCCATAGAACAGCGGATTGTCCCGCGCCCGCTCGTTCAGCGCCCGGCTCGAGGCACCCATTCCCACCGCGGCCCAGGCCTTGCCCGTGGCGATGTCGATGCGAAACATGCTGGCGCCGTCCTCGCGCTGCGCGGCGCGCAAATGGCCGGCTTCGTCGAGAACCACGATTCCCATCGGGCGATACCCGCGCTGGCGCGCCAGGGCGAGCGCGGCTTCGATGATCCTGTTGGCTTGTGCAAGCGTGAGTCTGCTCAATGGGAACGCCCCCGGGATGTGCGCAGCGTCTTTTCCTTGCGCCGCGCCGTGAGAATGGCCTCGGTGTAGCCGTTCGGCTGCTCGCGACCCTGGAAAATGAGGTCGCAGGCGGCATGGAATGCGACGTTGCGGTCCAAATCCGGACTCATCGGCTCATAGGCAGGGTCGCCGGCATTCTGCTCGTCCACCACCTTCGCCATGCGTTGCAGGGCCGTCATCACCTGGGCCTTGGTGCAAATCCCGTGATGCAGCCAGTTCGCCACGTGCTGGCTGGAGATGCGCAGCGTCGCCCTGTCTTCCATGAGTGCCACGTTGAAGTAATCCGGCACCTTGGAGCAGCCCACGCCGGAATCGATCCAGCGAACCACGTAGCCTAAGATACTCTGAGCGTTGTTATTGAGCTCTTCCTCGATTTCGCCGGCGCTCCAACCGGGTGTCTTCACCAGAGGCGGCGTCAGGATCTCATCGAGAGATGCGCGTTGCCGACGGCTTAGTCGTTCCTGCACCGCCGCCACGTCGACCTGGTGGTAATGCAATGCGTGCAAGGTCGCCGCAGTGGGGGAGGGCACCCAGGCGGTATTGGCTCCCGCCATCGGATGCGCGATCTTGGCCTTCAGCATATCCGCCATCAGATCGGGCATCGCCCACATGCCTTTGCCGATTTGCGCATGGCCTCGAAGACCGCAGGCCAGGCCGACATCGACATTGTGCCGCTCGTAGGCGTCCAGCCAGACGGCCTTCTTCAGATCGGCCTTTCGAAGGACCGGTGCGGCCTCCATGGAGGTGTGGATCTCATCGCCGGTGCGGTCCAGAAAGCCGGTGTTGATGAATACCACCCGACTCCGAACGGCGCGTATGCACTCCGCCAGGTTGACGGAAGTGCGCCGCTCTTCGTCCATGATTCCGATCTTGAGGGTGTGCCGCGGTAATTTCAAAATGTCCTCGATGCCCGCGAACAGTTCATCCGAAAGCGCGGCCTCCTCCGGCCCGTGCATCTTCGGTTTGACGATGTACACGGAGCCGGTGCGTGAATTGCGCAGGCCGCCGCTCCGTTGCGCGTTGCCTGCGCGGATGTCGTGGAGCGCCGCGAGAGAGGTCACGGCGGCATCGATAAACGTCTCGGGAAGCGGAGCGCCGCCCAGGGTCACCGCATCCGACAGCATGTGGTGACCGACGTTTCGCACCAGCATGAGGCTGCGGCCCGGAAGCACCAACTCCGGGCCTGCCGGTGTTCGATAGCGGCGATCGGCGTTCAGACGCCGCAGAACGGTTCTGGAGCCCTTTTCGAGTTGGGCCTCCAACGTGCCCCGCATGAGGCCCAACCAGTTGCGATAGACCACCACCTTGTCCTCGGTGCTGGTGGCGGCAACCGAATCCTCGCAATCCTGGATGGTGGTGACGGCGGATTCGATCACGATGTCGCTGATGCCCGCAGCGTCGCCCCGGCCGATCATGTGCTGCCGATCGATATGAACCTCGACGTGCAGCCCATGATGCTTCAGCAGCACGGTGGACGGTGCCGTGGCCTCGCCCTGAAAGCCGGCCAGAGCGGGCGGTGCGAGCGAAGCGGTGCTTCCGGAACGCAGCTTGACTTCCAGCCCGGCGCCGGCAATGCGGTAGCTGACGGCATCACGGTGTGAGCCGCCGGACAGCGGAAAGCTCGCGTCCAGGAAATTGCGGGCGAATTCGATCACCCGGGCACCGCGCTCCGGATCGTATGCGCCGCCTGGCGACGGGCTGCCGTGGCGTGCGATGGTGTCGGTTCCGTAAAGGGCGTCATACAAGCTGCCCCAGCGTGCATTGGCCGCGTTGAGCGCGTACCGGGCATTGTTGACGGGAACCACGAGTTGGGGTCCGGCGATGTGCGCGATCTCCGCATCGACGCCGGCGGTGTCGACGGTGAACGCGGATCCCTCCGGTACGAGATAACCGATGTCGGTCAGGAACGTCTTGTAACTCCGTGCATCGAACTCCGCACCGGGATGATCGCGGTGCCACGCATCGATCGATGCCTGCAAACGATCGCGCTTGGCAAGAAGCTCGGCGTTGCGCGGCGCGAGGCGGGTGACGAGGCTCGCGAACCCCTTCCAGAAGGACTGCTCTTCGACACCCGTCCCGGGCAACGCCTCGCGCGCCACGAAATCGAATAGTACTTTGTCGATCTCGATCGGATCGACTTTGACGATGGCTCTCATGTAGGTCCCGGGGCAGGTAACGAGGTCAGCCGCATTATATCGGACGCCGCGGCGCGTAGGACGCCTGCGGGGCCTGAGCGCCGGATGGTGCACTTTTGGCGATCAAGCGGTTGATTTTGCAGATCAGGTGTGCGCGAATCCCCGGATTCCGCGTTTCCCCATAGGATGAAATTTCGATGCCCGTCCGCCGCTCATCCCTTTTGCTCTCGGCGCGTTGTGCGACGTGCGCACTACCTGGGGAGCCGGCGTCCGAGCGTTGGTCGCCGACCGTAACATGAGGCCTGTGGGACCCCGTGTGCGGCACTGCGACATTGCCACTGGGTCCGAGTGCGGGCACTATCGAAGCTGCGTTGCCGACGCCGCCAATCTATGAACGCACCGACACCCACCGAACGTGAGCTGGAAGAACTCACGCACTTCATGTATCTGATGCCCGCAGCAGTCGCGCGTTTCGGCGAATCCGGTGCGATGGAAATGCTCAATCCCGCGGCGGGAAGGTTGCTGCGCAATCTCGACATTGACGCGACCGCGGGTCTTACGGCGATCCTGGAACGCCTCTCCCCAGGACTGTCGGAGACCTGGAGGACGTCGGCCGGACGGGTGGGATCGGTCATTCCGGCGCACCGGTGTTCCGCGCGGCCGGCCAAGGGGCCTGAGGTGCATTTGTTGTTGCGTGTGGTCCGGCCCACCATGCGATGCACCGTGATTACTCTCGACGATGTGACTGCCATGGCGGAACAGGAACGCGAACTCGAGCGCCAACGCCATCGGATAGACCTTGTATTCGACCACATCCACGGCTACTGCGTTGCCATGCTCGATGATGCCGGAACGGTCATCGAGTGGAATCGCTCCATCGGCAGGCTATTCGGAATCGCTGCCGATGCAATCGTGGGCCAGCCGCTGCTGGACCGGGTTAAAGTCGAGTTGGGAGATTCGACATCGTTGCACGACTTCGTCGCAGTCAAGAACGTGATCGCCAAGCAGGGGTGGTGCCGGGTCGATGCCTCGTGGAAGAAAGGCGACGGACAGGACATGTGGGGCGAATGCATGGTCGGGCCGATGGTCGAGCCCGGCAGTTCCACCGGCGGTTATGTTGCCGTCATTCGCGATGTCAGCGTCGAGCACATCAATACCCAAGAGCTGATCGACGCCGCCTTGACGGATTCCCTCACGGGACTGTACAACCGCCGCGGACTCGAGGGGCGTTCGGAGGCGATTCACTTTCGGCCCGGGGGCGCTCCTCTTGCCCAGGTATGGATCATGGTGGACATCGACCACTTCAAGCGAGTCAACGACGCCTACGGTCACGAAGCCGGCGACGAGGTGCTGAAGGCCGTGGCGGAGGCGCTGCGATCCACCGCGCGCGTGGCCGACATTGTCGCGCGCCATGGCGGCGAGGAGTTTGTGCTGGTACTCCCCGATACCAGCGCTGAGATGGCGGTGCGCATTGCGGAGCGTCTCCGGCTGGTAATCGAAGCGTTGTCGACGGCTTTCGACGGACAGGTCATCCGCGTCACCGCGTCCTTCGGGGTTGCCCAGCGGGGGGCTCACGAAAGTCAACTCGAGGTTTTGGAGCGCGCGGACGCAGCCCTCTATTCTTCGAAGAAGGAGGGACGAAACCGGGTGACGATGTCTTCTCCCTCCTGAACGCAACATATTGCTAGACTCCCGAGTTCAGGGAGACCGCCAGGGCAGGGAAATGGAAAATCGAAAACCTTTCAATCCGACGGATATCGATGAGTCGCTGACGCGCCTGATTACTCACGGCGGCCACGTCTATCTCATGTTCCCGTATATCAACGCGACCGGCATGACGCCCAAGTTCAATTCGATCGGCTGCGTGATCAGCGGTCCGGCGGCAACGATCCAGGACTACGCAGCGCTCTCGGCACTGGCAAAGGAAGCCGCGGACCGCGCGGAGTGGTTCATCTCCTTCAACACGCCGTGGCTGATCACGCCGGCGGAAGCGGAAACGATCAGGCAGCGGCGCTTGGTCCCAAAGCCGAAGCGCGCGTAGCCGGCGGCGCATGGTATTGAGTCGGGAATAAATCGGACGCGACGCGAGTCTTATAGTTCCAGTGAAGGGTGGTTGGACTCCGTGAATATAGGGTGCGGTTTGCTCCATGGATGACCGTCGCCGCCGCTTCGAGGTGCTGGTATTGCCGCATCTGGACGCCGCGTATCGCTTTGCACGGTGGCTGGCGCGATCGCCCGGCGACGCGGATGACCTGGTGCAGGAGGCGATCTTGCGCGCGTTTCGCGGATTTGACACCCTGCGAGGCTCCGATGTGAAAGCGTGGCTGCTGACGATCGTGAGAAATTGCCATTTCACCGCTGTCAAGCAGCAACAGCGACGCGGCTTTGTTCCGCTGCCGGAGGAACATGATGGGCAGGACGGCCACGCCATGATCGCGACCACGCCCGATCCGGAGAGCAGTTCGATCCGCCGGGATGAGGAGCGAACGCTCGAGCGGCTGATGTCGGGGTTGGCCGAAGAGCATCGGGAGGTCTTGGTGCTCCGGGAAATCGAGGAGATGGATTATCGCGAGATTGCGGCTGTGACGAACGTGCCCATCGGGACCGTCATGTCCCGGTTGGCGCGCGCGCGGGCCGCGCTCAAGGTACGGTGGATGCAAGAGGTCGAGGGACAACCGAATGCAATGCGCTGAATTGCTTCGTGTGCAGGCTTACTTCGACGGCGAGGTCGATGCGGTCTCCGCCGCCGATATCGAGCGGCATGCTGAGCATTGTGCCGAGTGCCGGGCGCTGCTTCAGGATCTGGAACAAGTGCGTACCGCGTTGCGGCAGGAATTGACCTACGCGCATACTCCGCCGGCACTGCGCGCACGAGTCATGCGCGCGCTTGATCAGGAAGGCGCAGTCAAGAGTCCGCGCGTCCGCGGGGAGCGATTCGCGACCTGGCGACCGCCGCCGTTCTGGAAGGGTGCCTTCAGCGGCATCGGTGGCACCGCGCTCGCCGCCGGCATCGTATTCTTTTTGCTGGCGCCGCCGCTCACCAATCCAATTCTTGACGACCTGGTGAGCGCTCATGTGCGATCGTTGATGCCGGACCATCTGATCGATGTGGTGTCCACCGATAAGCATACGGTTAAGCCGTGGTTTGCCGGTCATGCCGATGTATCGCCGGTGGTCGCCGACTTCGACGGCCAGGGTTATCGGCTCATCGGCGGGCGCGCGGATTATTTTGATCGTCAACGCGCGGCGGTGGTCGTGTACCAGCATGGCGCGCACGTCATCAATGTATTTAGTTGGGCTGCGGATCAGCGCGGCCTGCCGAAGGACACCACGCGCAATGGGTATCACCTGGCGTTCTGGAAGACGGGAAATCTAATTTACTGCGCCGTATCGGATACCGCTTGGGATGAACTGCTGGGACTGGTTCGGCTGTTGCAAGACATGAGCACCCGTGACGCTCGATGATGCAAACGTAAACTGCGCTCGGGAATAAAACCAGCGCCCGGGACAATTGCGAATATTTTGGGAATAATTTGGTCTGCTTCGAAGTCTCCTCTCCTGAACGCAACTTGAGGAGACAGACATGTCGGATGACCAATCGCCGCTATCACGCCGCAACGCCTTGAAATGCCTGGCCTATGGCGGAGCCGGAACCCTTTTCGCACTGTCGGGCGGAGTGTTCACGCCGATCGATCTGGCCATGGCGGCCGGCGACAAGCAGGGCGCTGCAAAACTGGGCAGGCCGCTGTTCGTACAGATCAGCGACTCCCACATCGGTTTCAACAAGGAGGCGAATCCGGACGTCAACGGAACCCTCACGCAGACCATCGACATCGTCAACGGCATGTCCGATCAGCCGGCGCTCATCATCCACACGGGCGACATCACGCACCTGTCGAAGCCCGCCGAATTCGACCTGGCGCAGCAGTTGTTCACCCGCCTGCGAACCACCGAGATGCACACCGTGCCGGGCGAGCACGACACGACCGATGCCACCGTCACGGAATACTTCAACCGATTCGGCAAGGCGTCCGCTAACAAAGGCTACTACAGCTTCGATCACGCCGGTGTGCATTTCATCGGGCTCATCAATGTGCTGCAGTTCAAGCCGGGCGGTCTCGGCACCTTAGGGGAGGAGCAGCTCGCCTGGGTGGCGGCCGACTTGAAGGGGCGATCGGCCAGCGCCCCGATCGTGGTCTTTGCCCACATGCCGCTGTGGACGATCTACGAGCCGTGGGGCTGGGGGACGGGGGACGCCGATCAGCTCATGAGCCAATTGCGGCGCTTCGGTTCCGTTACCGTGCTCAACGGGCACATCCATCAGATCGTGCAAAAGGTTGAAGGCAACATGACCTTCCACACGGCGCGCTCGACTTCCTATCCGCAGCCCGCCGCCGGCGTGGGATCGGGACCTGGGCCGCTCAAGGTGCCCGCCGATCAATTGGCCGCGATGCTCGGGATAACCAGCGTCTCGGTCGTGAAACATCCGAGCGCACTGGCACTCAACGACACGGCGCTGGCCTAGTCCGGCGCCAAAGCCAATCAAGAAGGAGATACACGTGAATTTACGACGAACTCAATGGCTGCCGACGGCCGTCGGCATGCTGATTCTGGGAGCGATGGAGGTATATATCCCGTCGGTTGGACAGACCCAAACCGCCGCTCAGATCGAGGTGAAAGATTTCACGTTCATGCCGACGCCGTTGACCGTCAAAGCGGGCTCGACCGTGACCTGGATCAACAAGGACGATGAACCGCACAGCGTGGTCAGCGACACCGGAATGTTCAAGTCGGGCGGTATGGATACGAACGAGAGCTTTTCCTATAAGTTCGATAAGCCCGGCACGTATCACTTCGGCTGTTCGATCCATCCGCGCATGGTCGGAACGGTGGTCGTTCAGTAGCGGTCGGACTCATTGCACCGGCCCGGCCCGCCACCCTGCACGGCGCGCCGCTTTCTCGCCATCTTGCGTCAATGGTTCGCCCTGGATCTCGCTCTCGATGAGGCTGCGGAGCTGCGGCGAGTCGTTGGATCCCGCCGTGCGGTAGCCGGATCCGGCAGAGCCCTCATTCGCAGCGGGCGCGAGCAGGTGGATGCGCCACCGCTCGCCGTCGCGACAGGCCAATCCCGCGCCGGCACCGCCGCTCGACAGGGAAAATGTCCGGCAGTACGCGCCGGATTTGGCGAGAAAACTCAACCCGATCGTGGCGACTCGATCGGGAGGGCGCTGCGCCGCGAGCTGAGTGGATAACGCCTGGGCCAAGGTTCCGTCCGCCACCACGCCGCCGTCCGCCGAGGTTTTCAAGAGTTCATCGGGCGAATGCCATACCGCATAGCCCAAGCCCAGCCCCACGAGAATGCTCGCGGCCAGCGATCCGAGCGCGGGCCAGGCGCTGATCGAAATTCTGCGGGCCGCCGCGCCGAGCTTCGCCGCTCGCCGGTCGGCCAAACGGATGACGGGGGCGACAGGAACGGAGGGAGCTAGGGGCGCAGCGGGCTTGCGCGCCGCGGCCAGGAGCCGCTCGGGCACGGGTTCCTCGAGCGTCGCGGCAAAGGCGGTCTGCAGCCGCGCGCGCAGCTGACGATGCGTAGCCAGCCGCCGGCGCACATCGGGATCGTCGCGTTCGGCGGTCTCCACCATCCGCCGGGTGGCTTCGTCCAATTCGCCGTCGGCGAAGGCCATCAAGATGTCGTCCGGTATGTTCACGAGGTTTCTCCTTCCGCCCACCGCAACATGGCCTGCAATGCCTCGCGTCCGCGGGCGAGACGGCTGGTCAAGGTGCCGATGGGCACGTCGAGCACCAGAGCCGCCTCTTTATAAGCCAACCCTTCCACCAAGACGAGGCTCACCGCCGAACGCTGCTCTTCGGGCAGCCGCGCCATCGCGGCCTCCACGGATAGCCGATCCACTTCCCGGTCGACGGAGGCTACACCAATGGACTCGCCGGCCTCCGCGGGCGCAAAGAGGGCGTCGCGCCGTGCGCGTGAGCGAGTTTCGTCGATCCAAGCATTTCGAACGATCCTGAACAACCAGCTATCCAAGCGCGCATCGCGATGCCATTGGTCGAGGCGCGCGAGCGCCCGTTCCACGGCAATTTGCACCACGTCGTCGGCATCGTGCGGATTGCGCGTGAGATTGCGCGCAAAGCGCCTCAGCCGCGGCAGCAACTCGATGATCCGGGCCTGGATGTTTTCGATCGGTTCAGTCGTACTCATCAGGTAGACGTTTGAGCATGCCCATTTAATCCCGCATGCTAACAGCCTGAGTCGCCGGGCGCGGTGTCAGGCAAGAGGGTGCTATGCGAAAGCTCGGGTGGATGATGGCGGCGATGCTCGTCCCGGCGGTACCGGCGCAGGGACAACTGCGCCTGCCCGGGGTCCAGCTGCCGGGCGTTCCTCTGCAATCGCTGCAGCGGGGAATTGCCCAAGCCGATTCGACGGCGGTTGAGAAGTTGAGCGATGCCCGCCATCTCGCCATCGCCGCCTTGATTCGCTCGAACCCGGGAACCGTCGCCGCCGATCGTCACGGCGAGGCTATCGTGCGCAATGAGATCCTGGCGTATGCGCCGTCCGAGGCGGCCCTGGCCGCGGCGCGCGCGCTGGGTTTCGAGGTACTGCGCGAACAAACAGAAGCCGAACTCGAGTGGCGGTTGGTCGTGTTGCGCAAGCCGCAGAACCTGGCGGCCGACAAGGCATTGCGCAAACTGCGAGCGGCCGATCCTGCCGGCACATACGAATTCAATCACCTGTACACGGGCAGCGGGATGCTCGGCGCCGCCGCCGGGCGTGACGACGCCCTGTCCGACGCCCCCGCCTCGATGCCCGCTGCGCGGGTGGGGCTGATCGACACCGGCGTGGATTTGACGCATCCGGTGTTCAACGGCACGACGGTCCACCGATGGGGCTGCGACGACCGCGGGGTTCCGGCGCCGCACGGTACGGCGGTCGCCTCCCTGCTGGTGGGACGAGCCGCGCAATTTCATGGCGTCCTCCCCAGTGCCGATCTCTATGCTGCGGATGTGTATTGCGGCGCGCCCACGGGCGGTGCCGTGGATGCATTGGCGGGCGCCTTCAGCTGGATGGTTCGAGAGCGTATCGCGGTCATCAACGTGAGTCTGGTGGGTCCCGACAATGCCGTGCTGGCACGCATCGTCGCCTCGCTCACGGCGCGCGGCTACGTCATCGTCGCCGCCGTCGGCAATGACGGCCCGGCCGCGCCACCCTTGTATCCCGCTTCTTATCCGCACGTCGTCGGCGTCACGGGGGTGGATGCGCGGCATCGCGTCCTTCTCGAAGCGGCTCGCGGCGCTCAAGTGATGTTCGCCGCACCCGGCGCGGACATGGCGGCCGGCGCGCCCGCGGGAACCTATGTGGCCGTTCGCGGCACCTCATTCGCGGCGCCCATCGTTGCCGCGTTGCTGGCGCAACGCCTATCGCGGCCCGATGCTGCCTTGGCCTCAGCGGCGGTGCAGGCGCTGGCGCAGGGTGCGGTCGATCTGGGCCCGCCTGGCAGGGATTTGACATATGGCTATGGGCTGCTGGGCGCCGAATATGCGATCGATCCCAGGAGCCTGGTTGGACACCAGTGAAGGGCCGCATGAAGGGCCGCCGCGTGGAGGCCGCCCGGCGTGCCGGAATCTTTTTGCCGTCTGCCGGGAAGAAATCGCCGCGGCCCGTCGTATCACTAGCGAAGACCACGCGATGTGCGAGGGTCACTAGGAGATCGACGATGAAGACCAAACAACTCATTGCAGGCATCAGCGCCGCCACGGTGCTGGCCATGGTGACTCCCGCGTACGCCGGCCTGTTGGGCGGGGGCGGCGGCGCAGCGGGTGCTTTAGGCGGATCCCTGACGAGCGGAATCGGCGGCATGTCAGGCCAGGGCGCCTTCGACGGCCGTGGCGCCGCGGGCACGTCATTTGACGGATTCCCCGCGCGGCAGGCGTCGCGTGCCACCAAGCCTGCGGCGAGCGGCGCCGAGTCGGCGCAGCGATCGGGCAGCATGGCCAAGGCAGTGGGCGGAAGCGCTGCCCATGAAGTCGATGGTTCAGGCGCCACAGCGCTGGGTCAAGCCTCGGGGCGGTCCTCGTCCACGGCCAATGCCGCGGGTCAGCTCTCGCCGCGTGCAGCGTCGACCGCTGCGTCGACCGCAGGATCAGCGGCGGGGTCGGCGTCGTCACCGGCCGCGACTGCGCCGGCACCGGCGACCAAGGTTCCGTCGCCCACAGCAGCCACACCGAGTGCGCCTTCCTCCGTGATGACGGGCGCGACGGGCGCCGGCGGCATCGATGCGCAACACTCGCGCGGCGACAATTCGGTTGCCGTCTCGGGCGAAGCGTCCGGGAGTGCCTCGCGGACGGAGTGACCAGCGGCGACGGGAGCCAAACGAAAGGTATCGCTTGTTTGACCGTAGAGACGCCCTCGCATGTGAGGGCGTCTCTTTCGTTATGCGGCCACCGGGCGCTCGGCCGGCCAAGGCTCCGCCCATGCGGGAATGCGCATGAGCCCATCGATCCAGCGCACGATGTTGGGAAACGCCTCGAGCGGCATTTCCGATTCTCGCCAGTAGGTCGCCATCGAACTCAGCTGAAAGTCGGCGATGGTGAGCCGCGAGCACGCCACGTAGGTCCGGCCGGCCAGATGACCGTCCAGCACGGTTGCATACCTTCGCAGTTCGCCGGCGCTGGACTTCAGCAACTCGCGGTCAGGCGGGCCGAGTCCGAAGGTCGCTCTGACCACATGCTCGAAGTAGAACGGCGCAACGGCGGGCGACCAGTGACAATCGCTCCACGACATCCAGCGCAGCACCTCCCACTGCTCCGCGGGGCGCGCCGGCCACATGTCCGATCCGGCCTTGATGCAGAGATAGGCCATGATGGCCGAAGACTCCCACAGCACCTGGTCACCATCCACCAGCGTCGGCGCCTTCATGTTGGGATTGAGGACTGCATAGTCCGGCGCCTTGAGTCCGCCGGCCTTCGCGTCGACTTCCACCAGCTCCGCGTCAATGCCGAGATGCTTGACCAGCGCCAGCACCCGCCGAGGCGCCTGTGCCTTGATCCAGTAGATCTTCACTTCAAATCTCCGCTGCTGACACGAGTACCGTGGGCCGCGCAAGCGCAACTGTCTGCGTGATACCGCCCCGTACCCTCGACTGTGCCGCCCCGGCCGTACATCGTGTGCGGCCGGACCCAGTCCGCCAGCGAGTGGTACGGGCCGTTTTCGGCACGGCCCTTGGGCGTTGCGTCGAGATAGGCGTACGCGCCGAGAAATTGTTCCCCGCCGCGACCATAGGTGGAATAGGTGTGATAGACCTGACCTGCGGCGTCCTTGACAAAAACGCTGTCGCCGGACAGGTCCGCCATACCGGGGTTTCCGTCGCGAAAGTTGTAATAGCCGCGGCCCGCAGCGAGTTGCGCATCCGTAAATGAAACGTTGAAATCGAAGTTGAAGTCATTGTTGAAGGACGACACCCACGTGAAGTCCCAACCCATCTGCTTTTTCAATTGCTCGATTTCCTGAATCGGCGCGCGGGCCACCACCGCATACGACAGATCGTTGTGTTCGAGATGCACGCGAATTCCGGCAAGGTGGTCGACCTCCAGCGAACATCCCACGCACTGTTGGGTCTGTCCGGGACCCATCATGAAATGCTTGATGAACAGCTGGCTGCGCCCGTCGAAAAGCTGCGACAGCGTCACCGCACCTGCCGGTCCCTCGAATAGGTAGTCCTTCTCGACCCGGACCCAGGGTAGGCGCCGTCGCTCTGCCGCCAGACGGTCCTTCATCGCCGTCAGTTCCTTCTCCCTGGCAAGCAGTTCGATCCGTGCCGCAAGCCATTCGTCTCTGGAAACGATGCGGGGGGGCTGCCCCCGAGATTGACTGGTGCTCATCTCACGCTCCTCGTTGGGAATTCGATTGGAATTCGATGCACAGCCGCAGAAGCCACCGATGAAGTGCCCGCCTGCATGAGGTGATCAGTCCGATCACGCCGGCACCCGACGTTGCGGCCGCCGCCATCAAGACCGTCGTAGTGACACACATCGGGCACATCGCATGGCCTCCAATTGCCGTTCTCACCATAAAGACGTTTGAACGCCGCTCATTTCGACAGGCGATCGGATAGCGGTACGGCATTGCGCCGCTCCAGCAGGAATCCCCGGACCGCCTCGTCGCTCGTCAGTTCAATCGCCCGGTCGTAGGCCGCGACGGCGGCTGCTTCCCGCCCGGACCGGGCCAATAGATGAGCGCTCACGGCCCAATACGGTTGGTAGGTGGACACGCGCGCCGGGTCGATCTGGTCCAATAGCCTTAGGCCGGCGGCGGCTCCCTCCACTTCCGCATGGGCCGCCGCCCGGCCAACCTCAGCGCCGGCGGCGCGAGTCAGGAACGCGAGACGATCGTAGAAGAGGGCGATCGCTGCCCAGTCCGTTCGACCGCTGTGGCAGCGCTCGGCGTGCACCGACTGAATGGCGGCTTCCAGCTGAAACCTCCCGACGTGAGAGACGCGAGAACCAGGGCAGCGGCGGCGAGTTCCCCTTCCGCCTCCGCGATCAATGACCGGCGCCACCGCATGCAGTCCTGGTCGGCCAGCGGAACATACCGGCCATCGGTGTCGCGGCGCGCGGGCCTGCGGGCCTCGCAATGCAACATCAGCGCCAGAAGGCCGCGAACCTCGGGCTCGCCCGGCAGCAGTTCGCGCAGCACGCGCGCGAGCCAAACGGCCTCGTCCGAAAGTACCATGCGATGTGCATCAGCGCCGGCGGCATCCTCCCAGCCATCGCCGTAGGCGGCGTAAATGGCGTTCAGGACGGCGCTCAGGCGCTGTTGGAGCAGGGACGCATCCGGGATCTCGAACGCAATCCGCGCCTGACGAATCTTCGTTTTCGCGCGCACCAATCGCTGGCCCATCGCCTGCGGTGAAACCAGGAAAGCGCGCCCGATCGCCGCTGCATCGAGGCCAAGCACTGCCTGGAGCATCAGCGGTGTGTGCATGTCCGGATCGATCGCAGGGTGCGCGCACACGAGCATGAGATTGAGTCGTTGGTCCGGTAGGACGTCGCGGTCCTCCCCTCGATCGGCTTCCTCGACGATGATTTGGAGCGTGGGCGCGCTCTGCGTGCGTACCAGCCTATGACGCGCGTGGTCCGTGAGCCGGGTGCGCGCCGCCGTCAGCAGCCACCCCTGTGGGTTCGTGGGGATTCCATCCCGTGGCCATGTCGCGAGCGCCGCCAGCAGCGCGTCGCCCAGCGCGTCTTCGGCGGCCGCCGGATCGCGGGTGCGCGACGACAGGTAGGCGACGAGCCGACCATACGATTCGCGCGCAATGGACTCTACGGCGCACTGAACGGGGTCAACCGGCACCGGCGCTCGTCACGCGTAGCTGAACGCTCGAGCCGAGCG
>WNFR01000025.1_pt1 | contig 134116 bp, 88 predicted proteins | sample 5400221 | NCBI WGS metagenome assembly WNFR01 (sample SAMN13153357, study PRJNA577476) | soil metagenome | isolation source: 40 cm soil under Madrone tree | place: USA:California | collected 2016-06-14
ATGGAACGTTTCGAGATGTCACCGAGAAGGCGGGGCTTACGCGCACCGGTTGGGGACAGGGCGTGTGCGTCGGAGATTTCGATAACGACGGTTACGATGACATCTTCGTCAGCTACTTCGGCAAGAACGCGCTCTATCACAACAACGGCAACGGCACGTTCACGGATGTGGCCGAGAAGGCTGGCGTCGCCAACAATCGTTCGCGTTGGGGATCAGGCTGCGCGTTTACGGACTATGACCGTGACGGCAATCTGGATCTGTTCGTCGCAAGCTACATCGATCTGGATCTGAAGACGGCTCCGCTGCCCGAAACGGGACCCTGCCTTTACAAAGGCTTGACCGTCGCCTGTGGACCTCCCGGGCTGACGGGCGGCGTAAATACGCTCTATCACAACAACGGCGACGGAACGTTCTCCGACGTTTCGGAGAAAGCGGGCATCAGGAAGACCAATGGAACCTATGGGCTCGGCGTGCTGGTAGCCGACTTTGACAACGACGGTTGGCCTGACATCTACGTCGCGAACGATTCTGCGCCTGCCGCACTGTATCGCAACAACAAGGACGGAACGTTTACCGATATCGGCATCGAAGCCGGGTGCGCGTTTAGCGTCGACGGCAAGCCTCAAGCCGGCATGGGAGTTTCAGCGGGCGACTACGATCGCGACGGCTGGCTCGATATATTCAAGACGAATTTCTCGGGCGACACATCAACGCTCTATCACAACACCGGGAAAGCGGTTTTTGATGACGTTACATTTCCGGCAGGCGTAGGCACAACGACTCGGTGGCTTGGCTGGGGCTGTGGCTTCCTCGATGCAGACAACAATGGATGGCTGGACGTATTTCTGGTCAACGGCCACGTCTACCCGGAAGTCGAGAAACTCACAACCGATGCGGGCTACGCGCAACGGAAGGTGTTCTACAGAAACCTGCAGAACGGGCGATTTGAAGATGTTTCAGACAAGGCAGGCGGGCCAATACTGGAGCCGAGCGCCGCTCGCGGCTGCGCTTTTGGCGACTACGACAACGATGGAGACGTCGACATTCTGATCAATACGGTCAATTCGGCGCCCGAGCTATTGCGATGTGATTCGACCAACCAGAACGGCTGGATAACGATAAAAGCCGTCGGCGTAAAAACGAATCGCGACGGAATAGGCGCACGCATCAAGTGCGTGACCGAGGATGGAACTCAGATAGACGAAGTGCGAAGCGGAGGAAGCTACTATTCGCAAAACGACCTGCGAGTTCACTTCGGATTGGGGAAGAATCGGAAAGTAAAGACGCTCGAGATTCGATGGCCGAGCGGGCTTGTGGATACGTTAACCGATATCGCCGCCAATCAATTCATCGCCGTGAAGGAAGGGGCGGGCATCGTGCGAGCGCCTTCTCAAAATAAGAAGTGAGACGCGAGTCAAGATAGTTAAGGTAATGAAATTACCAGGGCGATCATTGTTGGGCACGGAATCCGGAGGGCACAAAGGAGCCGAAGAATAAAGCGATCATCCGGACGCATCGGTCTGCAACGCCATCACAATCTTGCCCTCAATTTCAACGCATCCAGAAAACTTGGTAAGCTAGGGGTCGGGAAGGGCGGTTTACCCCCGCTGCCTTGGCTCAGATCACCGGGGGCGGGGGTAAACCGCCCTTCCTGACCCCTAGCTTTCTGAAGGAATTTGTGACACGAACTCGCACATTAGTCGTACTGATCGCTCTCATTTCCATCGCCCCAGTTTCGACGGCCTCACAGAGGCGACGCAAGCCAGGCGGCGCAGACGTTCACTACAATCAAGGCCTGGCGCTTTTGGAGAAGCAGCAAACCGACCGCGCGATTGCCGAGCTCAAGGTCGCGATAGCTCTCAACCCGGCGTACGCTGACGCTCACAATGCGCTGGGTCTCGCTCTCGCGCGAAAGGGAGAGCTGAACCTGGCCGTTGAATCCTTCCGCAAAGCCGTCGAGCTCGACCCGAGACTCTATAAAGCCCGCCGCAATCTCGGCACCGCTCTCCAACAACTTGGTGACATCGACGGTGCGATAGAAGCGTTCAAACAATCGGCTTTGCTGAAGTCCGACGATGCCGACACACATCTCTTGCTGGGGGTCGCGCTGCAGCACAAGCAGTTAGTCGATGAGTCGATCGTCGAGTTGCGCAAGGCCGTGCGACTGAATCCCGATTTGGTCGAGGCTCACTTCTATCTGGGATACGCTCTGGCAGCCAGAGACGAGCTTCGAGCAGCGGTCGCGGAGTTTGAAACAGTCGTGAAGATGAAGCCCGACTATGGAGAGGCGCACTATTATCTCGGCACTGCGCGTTGGTTCTCGGGCGATGTGGCTGGCGCAGTCTCTGCGTTGAGGAAAGCGGTGAAGTTCACGCCCGGTCATGCAGAGTCTCATTACTACCTGGGTCTGGCGCTCCTAAAGCGTGGTGACCTTCAAGGAGCGACAAGCGAGCCGAGCGGATCTCAGTTTACTCCTGATGCGGTCGAGCCTCGCCATGCAATGGGGCAGCTGCTTTCAGATGATGAGGATCTCGACGAATCTATCGAAGCCTTCCGCGCGGCGACGAAACTAAAGCCGGACTTTGTCGATGCCTACAGCAGTCTTGGATTGGCGCTCGTGTCCAGGCGCGATCCTGACGGCGCGATTGCGGCATTCAAAACTGCGCTCACGCTGCAGCCCGGCAATCTGGTTGCCCACCATAACCTGGGAATGGCATACATTCAAAAAAGCGACTACGTCGCCGCGATTGCCGAATATCAAAAGCTGATCTCTCTTGCGCCCGAGAGCGCCGAAGCCCACTACAATCTCGGACTCGCGCTCAAGAACAAAGACCAGTTCGACGAAGCCGCAGCGGCGTTGAAAAAGGCGATCTCGCTTCAGCCTTCATTGCCGGAAGCTCACTATACGCTGGGTGTGATTCTGCTGCAGCAGTCGAAGCTCGCAGAGGCGGCGGCGGAATTCAGCGCGGCGTTGAAAGCGAAGCCCGATTATGCGGAGGCTCTCTACGCGCTGGGCACGGTTCTGCAACAGCAAGGCAAACTCGACGACGCGTTAACAGCTCTCCGCCAGGCGCTGAAGATCGCGCCGAATGCTCCCGAGATTCACAACACGATTGGAACTGCGCTCCGTCAGAAGGGCGATATTGAATCTGCCCGGGCGGAGTTTCAGGAGGCGGCCCGGCTGAATAAGAAGAAGTCAGATACGCAAGCGGCGATGTTTGCGTTAAACACCGGGAGAGCTCGAATCAAAGAAGGAAACGTCGACGCTGCGATTGAGAGGTTCGAGGCTGCGATCAATCTCAATCCTGATGACGCACGCGGTCATTACGAACTTGCAAAAGCGCTGCTCCAGAAAGGACAGAAGGAAGCGGCTCAAGCGGAGTATCAGAAGGCGAAACAGCTAGAGCCTCGTTTGAAACCGTTGAAGTAGCGACGTCAGCTTAATAGTTTCAGGCCAGAATCGCTTTGACGACTTTGCCGTGAACGTCGGTGAGGCGGAAGTCGCGGCCCCCGTATCGGAACGTCAGCCTTGTATGATCGAAACCGAGCAGATGCAGAATCGTTGCATGGAAGTCATGGACGTGGACTTCGTTTTCGACGATCTTCATACCATAATCATCCGTCTTGCCGTAAACCGTCCCGCCACGGACTCCTGCCCCGGCCAGCCACGACGAGTAAGCAAAGCAGTAATGGCCGCGCCCGTAGTTACCTTCCGCAGCCGGGCCGCGACCGAATTCGGTCGTCCAGACGACCAGCGTATCTTCAAACAGCCCACGCGATTTCAAATCCTTGATCAGTCCGGCAATGGGCTTATCAATGTTTCTTGCCAGCGGCTCGTGTGTCTTCATATCGCCGTGCGCGTCCCAGTTCTTCGACGCGCCGACATCAATCAACTCGATGAATCGCACGCCGCGCTCAGCCATCCGGCGCGCGACCAGGCACTGCCAACCGAAGCCTGTTGTTTGCCCGCGCTCCAGGCCATAGAGATTCAGTGTCGCATCCGATTCCTTCGACAGGTCCAACACTTCGGGCATCTCTCGCTGCATGCCGAAAGCCGTCTCATATGTCTTTATACGCGCGGCCAACTGCGGGTCGCCTGCTCGCGCTTGCTGATGCCTGCGGTTGAATCGCTCAAGCAGACTGAGTTCTGCCTCCTGAATTTTGGCCGAAGGCGCGCGGCGCTTGAGGTTGGCCACCGGCTCATCTCCCGCGACGACGCGCGTACCTTGATATACGCCCGGCAGGAAATCCGAATCCCACACCTGGCCTCCGGCGTAAGGCAGCTGCGGCGCGAGCACCACGAACGAGGGCAGGTTTTGATTCTCCGTGCCCAGGCCGTAGCTCACCCACGAGCCGATGCTCGGACGTTTGAAAGTGACAGAGCCTGTGTGGATCCCCATCGTCGCCTGAAAGTGATCGTTGTGATCGCCGCGCATTGAGTTGATTACGCAGATGTCGTCAATGCTGTCGCCGATGTGCGGGAAGAGATCGCTCGTCATAATACCGCTCTTGCCGCGCGGCTTGAACTCCCAGAGCGGAGCGAGCAACGTCCGCTTGCCTTCATACAGTCGCCCGTTCTTCGCATCATCAATGAGCTTCGGCTTGTAATCGAACGAGTCAACGTGCGAGGCGCCGCCGGGCAGATATATGAAGATCACGCGCTTGGCTTTGCCCGGGAAGTGCGGCGCTTTCGGAGCGAGCGGGTTCTCTTCGCAGCGCGCTTCCTGCGAAAGAAGATGTGAGAAGACGGCTGGCAACATGATGGAGCCGCAAAACAGCGACTGGATCATTTGCCGTCGTGAGTGGTCGCAGCAATCTCTTTCCATCATCCTATCCTTATCTTCCCGAATCATTCAACGTACAGAAACTCATCACTTCCCAACACCACCCGCAGATAGCTCGCGAGCGTGGCGCGGGTCACCTGGTCTGTAGGCGTCTTGATTGCCAGCAACTCCTGACGCACTTGTTGAATGTAAGCTATTGCTTCGCGAATCTCTGCCAGCTTCACCGGCCGCCCGTAAGCCAGGAGGAAAGCATAATCTACGCGCCGCGGCAGCGTGTCATAAGCCATCCCAACGCGCACGGCGAAGTAGTCGGCCTGCTGGTGCACGAATGGGTTGTTCATCAAATACAACGCCTGTAGCGGCGTCGTGCTCAACGGGCGCGGCGAGGTAATGGTATTGGTGTCCGCACCGTCGAAGATCTCCATCAGCGGATGCTTCTTCTGGCGCTGTTGCATAAGGTAGACGCTGCGGAGGTTGGTATCGTAAACGGCGAAGAACTGGTTGTGTTGTGTGTAGCGCCACTCACTCTCAGGCGGGAACGGATGTGCCTCGCCCATTGTGCGGTCAAGCGAGCCACTGACCGCAAGCATCGCATCGCGAATCTCTTCAGCGCTCAGCCGCCGCCGATTGAAGCGCCAGAGCAAATCATTATTCGCGTCAATTTCTGCGTTGCGCGGCTCGTCGGTCGCGGCCAGTTGATAGGCGTGCGAAAGCATGATGATCCGGTGCATCGCCTTTAGCGACCAGCGGCTCTTAATGAACTGCGTTGCAAGGTAATCGAGCAGCTCTGGATGTGTTGGTGCAGTGCCGCGCGAGCCGAAGTCGTTAGGCGTCGGAACCAGCCCCTTGCCGAAATGGTATAGCCAGATGCGGTTGACCATCACCCGAGCCGCAAGAGGATTGTTCGGATCGGCAATCCAGTTGGCAAGGTAATCTCGCCCGCTGCCTTTGTGATCGGCAGGCAGCCCTTGGCCCCCAAGGATCGTGAGGAATCCGCGCGGGACTTCCTCGCCCAGGTCCTTCGGGTCGCCTTTACGATGTATGCGAGCGTTGGCGGGAAAGCCTTCCACCACTGCATAAGCTTTCTCGACCTTCGGCGCGTGTTCGCCGAGCTCGGCGACCCGCGCTCTGACCTCATCAGTTTCTGCCAAAACTTCTTCCGGCATCCGCGTTGACTTGGAAGCGGTGGACGAGTTCACGGCGTCCCGGTCGTAATCAGCGGATCTCAGCTCTCCCGGCGGGTGCAATTCTTTCTTGTGCTCGTTGTTCAGCGCGGCCTTCTGCTCGGCAGAACCAGTTTGATTGTTCGCCTTCTTTTCCGCGGGTTTTCCCTGGAAGGCCGGGTCTTGCTGTGCCGCCTCTTTTAGCCGCTTTTCTTTGGCGGCTTTGTTACGAGCCGCCGCCCCGCGCTCTACGGTGAGGTACTCTTTCCTGTCATCCAGAGCGGCCAGCTCTTTCTGCCATTTGTAAAGCTTCTCAGCCGCGTCGCCCGAAGCCAGGGCTACCATATCGGCGGGGTGCGGGTAGATTTCTGTCCCGGGAAAGGCGTAGCGCGAGCTGTTGAATATGCCGTAGAGCGCGTAATAGTCCCTTGTCGGAATCGGGTCGAACTTGTGATTGTGGCATCGGGCGCAACTCACGCTGAGACCGAGAAAGGTCTTGCTCAAATTGTCAATCGTATCATCAATCGTCAGGTTGAACTCTTTGGTGCGCGAGCCGAACCGGCGCGATATAGCAAGATAACCAGTGGCGATGATGTTCTCGTATTTCTCGGCCTCGCTCTTAGCAGGCAGCAGGTCGCCGGCGATCTGCTCACGTATGAATCGATCGTACGGCTTGTCTTCGTTGAAGGACTTGATGACATAGTTACGATACTTGTACGCCGCAGAAACCGGAAAGTCCGAGTTACACCCGGCTGTATCGGCGTAGCGGACAACATCAAGCCAGTGCCGGCCCCACCGCTCGCCATAATGCGGGGAGGCAAGCAAACGATCGATTACCTTCTCGAAGGCTTTTGCGGAGGTGTCCTTGAGGAAAGCGTCGACCTCTTCGGGGGTTGGCGGTAGACCCGTCAGATCAAGAGTCGCGCGGCGGATCAAAGTCCGCTTGTCGGCGTTGCCCACAGGTTTCAGCCCCTTACCCTCCAGCCCGGCGAGGATGAAGCGGTCAATGGGCGAGCGCAGCCAGGCCTTGTCTTTGACCTCCGGGAGCGGCGGGTTCTTGACCGGCTGAAAAGACCAGAACTTGCGCGCCTCGTCTAAGTCATAAGGCTGCCAGGGTACTTGAGCCGAAGCGGTTTGCCCTCGCGGGTCCGGCGCGCCCATTTTCACCCACGCCTCAAAGTCCTTGACCTGCTCAGCTGGCAACTGACCCATCGGTGGCATCTGTAGCTTCGGATCGCTGTAGCGGATAGCTTTGATCAGCAGACTGCTGTCGGGGTCGCCACTTCTGATGGCCGGCTGCCCGGAGTTACCTCCCTTGAGCATTCCCTCGCGGCTGTCGAGCAGCAGGCCGCCCTGAAGTTTTTTGCTATGCGCGCTATGACACATATAGCAGTTGGACTCAAGGACTGGGCGGATCTTCCTCTCGAAGAACTCTATGCCTTCAGCCGATGGCTGCTGTTGCGCGCTGACTCGATGCGTGGAGAGGTGTAGGCAGAGAAGATAGGAACCTATAACGAGAAAGGCAGCGGCAATCTTAGTGAAGGCTTTCATAACCGGCATCCGCCTTGGCCGTGTGGTCCCGAAGAGGGTATAGCATAGCAATCCTCTTCAGAGATGTTAAGCGGATGGACGGTGCTGTCCTAATCGTGTGTTGGGCGGTCTACGATTCCCCTTCGCAATCCATTCTGGCTTGCGAGTGACTCCTGTGATGGAATCTGGTATAACCAAACCACCTTTGGAGCTTGGCCGACCTGGGAGCCCGCTTAATACACGATCCTGAAAGGTTTGATAATGGAGAAAGCATCAGCAACGGCTCAAGAAATTGAAGGCAATCGGAACAGTAATGCGTCCAACGCCTCAATCAATAGAGTTTATTCCAAAGACCGTGTCGTTCACGAGTGGTATCGTTTCGTTCTGTCCTATCCGCCTCATCTAGTCCGCGACTATCTAGATAAGTTTGGTATCGATTCTGATCAACGGGTCCTTGACCCATTCTGCGGCACTGGCACTACAGTAGTTGAGTGCAAATTACAGGGCATTCCGAGTGTAGGAATTGAAGCTCATCCGATGTCTTACTTTGCCAGCAAGGTAAAAGCAGACTGGAGTCCTGAGGCCAACGGCTTGATTGAACATGCGAATGCAGTTGCCGAGGCAGTGCTTTCTGATCTGAGCACGCAGGGGATTGAAGATTACATGCTTTTTCGCGAGCCGTTAAGCAAGATCGAGCTGGATGGGCTCCGTAAACTCCCGGAAAATGCTTATAAATTGCTGTTGACTAATTCAATAAGCCCACTTCCACTACACAAGTGTTTAGTGTTACTTGACTATTTGAAGCAAAGGCGGGATGACCGATACTACAACCATGAGTTGTTGGCGTTGGCGAAAGCTTTGGTGACGGACATAGGTAATCTTCACTTTGGACCAGAGGTCGGAGTGGGGCCGGCCAAGCCCGATGCGCCGGTAATCAATAGCTGGTTGTCTTCCGTTTGCGCAATGGCTGATGATTTGCGCCAGTTACGCGGGAAAGGCGGGACTCCTACCGAAATCTACCACGCCGATGCCAGGCAGTCCTTCAGTTTGATTGAGCCGAACTCGATTGATGCGGTCATAACCTCCCCGCCTTATCCAAACGAGAAGGATTATACTCGCACTACTCGCCTTGAGACGGTTCTTTTAGGATTCATTGACGATAAAGTTGGCCTTCGGGCTATTAAGCGAGGCTTGATGCGATCAAATACTCGGAACGTCTACAAAGGTGATGACGACGACCAATGGATCTCGAATCACGCCGAGATTCAGCGAATAGCTGACGCTATTGAAGCTCGACGGATTCAACTTAGCAAGACCAGCGGCTTCGAAAGACTGTATGGCAAGGTGACCAAGCTCTACTTTGGAGGCATGGCCCGTCATCTCTCGGAGCTTCGCAAAGTTCTACGCCCCGGTGCCCAATTGGCCTACGTTGTCGGCGACCAAGCTTCCTACCTTCGCATAATGATTCGCACCGGCCAGATTCTAGGGGATATTGCACAGTCACTCGGTTATGAACTGGTAGGCATTGACTTGTTCCGCACGCGTCTCGCGACCGCAACAAGAGAACAGTTGAGGGAAGAGGTCGTTATCTTGCGCTGGCCCGGCAATTAGGGGAATCCCACACATGAGCGAGGCTTTACCGTGAGCAAAACCAAAGTCCCTGCCAAGCGCAGGATGTACAAACCCATTATCGAGAAGATTTTCTTTGCTCACTACAAGCCTGGAATGCGTGAGGTCCGGTTTAGCAGGCCCGAGATTGACAGTGTTGCAGTATCGCTGGGTATTAAAGACCCCTCGAATTACGGAGACCTCGTTTACAGTTTTAGATTTCGTTCCGCACTTCCTGATAGCGTTCGGGAGACTGCCGGTGAGGGTAAAGCATGGGTCATTCGTCTCGCGGGACGAGGTCGTTATGTCTTCGCTCTTATACCGGACAAACCGATTTCGCCGAACGAAATGATGTCTGACGTCAAGGTGCCCGATGCAACACCAGGCATGGTGGTAAAGCACAGGCTGGATGACGAGCAGGCTCTACTAGCAAAGGTGCGATACAACCGACTGATCGATATTTTCACAGGCGTTACTTGCTATTCCCTTCAAAACCACCTTCGAACATCTGTGCCATCGATGGGTCAGATTGAGGTAGATGAGCTTTATGTCGGAGTGGATAGGAGGGGCGCTCAGTATGTGTTTCCGGTTGAGGCGAAGGGTGGCCGGGAGAAGCTGGCTATCGTTCAAATCGAGCAAGATATTGCGTTTTGCGCTTTTCGATACCCTGAACTAATTTGTCGAGCGATTGGCGCAGCGTTCACGGCCAGCGACGTGATTGCGCTCTTCGAATTCGTTCTGGTTGACAGTGAAGTCAAAATCGCATCTGAAAGGCACTACCGTTTAGTGCCGCCAGACGAAGTAACGGCCGAAGACTTGGAAACGTATAGAGACAGCCTGCCAGGATGATCTAACCAGATGCGCAAACCAACTCAGCCGGTAGGACACCATCGGTTAGCGCGCGTAAAAAAAGCGGCCTCTCGGGTCGCTTTCTCGTGCATTTATCTGCGTGAATCTAACCTTGCGTGTATTTAATCTCGCTTACTTCAAAAAGATGGTTGCTAATTCGGTCGCCGCCAATCCGGCATAACATGCTTTCAGCTGCCATTCGCTAATTGCCACTGCGAGACTTGAATAACACAAGAATCGCAGCACTGAAAAAAAATATTCTTTTGTTGGGTTTTTTCAAAGCATCGCTCCCTCCTTTCCCACAATCGCGCATCCAGTCCGCAGGGGCTCGTGGAACCCTAGCGAACCTTGTTGGGTTGCTTTCCTACATTGGGCCTACCTCCTTTCCGACCCCTAGTTTCAAAGGGATCATTGAAAGAATATCATGTCCGCTTCGAGTACGCCATCAACACAGATTAGGACATCACGACCGAAGGGACCTCGTCCACATTCACAAGCACCCAGCCCGCCTAACGAGTTGAGTTCTTACAATGAAACCTTATTCACCCCGGATTTCAACGGACGCCGGGCGCCGTGCCAGATGAACTCACCTGTTACCCCAACTGGCAATCTCACCTCAGCTTCAAGCTTCCCGCTTGCGTGCACCAGCTTAACCTCAACCTCGCCATCAGGGTGTGGAATAGAGCCGGAGACCCGCGTGAGCTTGCCGAGGAATGGCCGAATGACGACGCGCTTGAAGCCGGGCGCGGCCGAATCAATGCCGAGTACCGTGCGGAACAATTCGTAATTCGGACTGGAACTCCAGGCGTGACAGTCGGAGCGAGTCGGCTCCGGCGTCTCAGCCCATGTAGTCAGACCACGTGCAAGCATCTTGTCCCATTCGCCGAGCAGCTCGAGATAGCGGTCGCCTTCTCCCACTTGATTCACCGCTGAATGCAGATAGTGGCGGAAGTAATAGGTGCACCGGGTGATCGATGAATCACCCAGGATCCTGTTGACCAGAGCACGAGCGCTCTCGCCTTCGACGGCGCGAGCCAGCACGGCGAGCGAGTTAGTCTGCTGCGAAAACTCCTTCTTAAGAGGCGTGTCGGCGAAGAGTTGTCGCGACGAATCCCAGTAACGCTCCTTCACCGTTGCGCGCACTCTATTCGCAGTTTCCCGGTACTCCGAAGCTCGCCACTGCGAGCCTAAAGACTCTTCGAGCTCGGCCGCCCAATCGAGAGCGAGCAGCAGTTGCAAATCGAGCGCGGCAGAGGAACCGTCGGCTTCCATCGGCGGTTCACCGTTTTTCCAGGCCCAATCAACGTAGTTCCACCAGGGCACGCGTCCGAGCGAACCATTTGGCCTCTGGTACTTCGAAAAGAAGCCGAGCACCGCACGCACACCTGGCAGCATATCGCGCACGAAACCGGCGTCGTCCTGATACATCCAGTAATCGTGCACCATCCCGATCCACCACAGTGAAAAAGGCGGAATGTATTGCTGCTGGCGCGTAGGCGCGCGGCTCATTGTCGCGCCTTCCGCCGTGCGTGAATCGTTTACTTGCGCGATGCAGTTCTTCGCCAGCCGAGCATCGCCGGCGTTGTAGAACGAGACCAGGGACTGAATGCGCGTGTCGCCGACGTACTGCAGCTGCTCGTAGTACGGGCAGTCCATGTAGGTTTCGTGCGCGTCAAGACGGGCAGTCCGCCATCCGACTTCCAGTATTTTGTTGAGCCTCTCCGATTGCGCGTCGAATCTTGCCTTGAACTGGAAAGGGTAACCGACATAGATGCCACGGAAGTCTTCAATCATGAGCGGCTCGTCCCTGGTTTCGATTTTTAGATCGACGTATCGGTATGTGCGCCACCAGAGCGGGCGGTACATTCGCTGTTTCCCGCCGTCGCTGATGAAGACATCGTAGTAGCCGACAAACATCTTACCCTCGACTTCGTTGCGATTCCCCTTCTCTCTCGAACCGCTGCCGAAGAGCGATTCGGCATAGCCGACTTCAATCACCGCGCCTCTTCCGCCAGTCACAGTCAACTCCGGGTAAGCGGTCGTAAGATGCGATTGATCGACCAGCAGTCGGGCTTTGGTGTTTGCAGGAACGGTAAACGCCGCCGCCTTCTGCGGAAAGTCAGAAGGCACGCTCACACCGCTTGATTGCCGCACCTAGGCCAGTCGTTCAGGCTTCTCCTCCATTAGCGGAATGTTGCGAGGCACGAGGAGCCAGCGATTTGGCGCATCTCGGGAGTCACGCGGAGCACCGCTCCAACGACCATCAGTCTGCGCCTGTACCCACTCTGAATCGTCAAAGTTCGGTTGCGCCCAGCCCCACGGATAACTCGCCCCGTTTACTCTGTCGCCGGGGCCTGCGACGAAGTACCCCCGCATCTGGGCATGAGTATAATTCAACGGCTGGTAGGCCATGTCGCGTATGCACTTCCACTGGGTGCTCGTATCCACAATTCGCTCCGCCTGCGTGTCGCCTTGCAGAAGAAACGCCGTACGATCGGTGACCTGTGCTTCGGGCGCGTACTGACCAAAATTCCACACCACGGCTGCCAGGACGTTCTTACCTGGCTTCAAGTGCGGCGCGATTTCCACTGTTTCAAAGCGCCAATGATTCAAATCGCCTCGTGCCGGTCCCCACACGATGCGCTCTCCATTTACGTAGAGCTGATAGCGGTTGTCGCCTGTGACGTGAATGACGAATGATGACGGCCGGGCCGGCAACTCAAAGATTCTGCGGAAGTGGTAGACACCATAATCGAAGGGCGAGGTGTTGGGCACAGTGATCCAACGTGCGCTCCATACTTTTGTAAGTAGCTCAGGATTGATACGAGGTGAGGGATTGCTTTGCGCGGATGAATCGGAGCGTGTGAGGCTCACGATGAATAGCAGCGCAAGGAGGCTCGTCGAACGCAAGAAGCCTTTGCTCTTCATTTTATTGCTCCTGAGGTTGAGTTCGGATCGTGCGCGGACGAGTAAAGGAATCGCCGGGTGGCATGCTTTCGAATGATTCAGCCAGAGCCTATTTTCCACTGCCCAATGATCGCACGATCCCACTGCCTTCCTTGATTGTTACAGTCTGATTAGCCGCGATGTCTTTGATCAACTCGATCGCGCCGCTCGGCCAGCGTATGTCTATCTGGTCTGCCTTAGTGTTTGCCCCAAGCCCAAAGTGAAGGCGAGGATCGTTGTGAGAGTAGTAACTCGACTGGCTGCTGATCTCTTGAGCTTGCAGATGCGCACCCGTTCTCAAGCGGACGCGCGCCCCGATGGCCGAGCCATTTGATTTCGTGCCAATCAGTTTCAGCTTAAGCCAGTTGTTCGATCCGCGACTTGTGCTATTTATGTACTCGTTGCGCAGCAACGAAGGCGGCTCGTTCATATTCATCACCAACACGTCAATGTCGCCGTCGTTGTCGAAGTCGCCAAACGCACAGCCGCGGCTCGAGTGCGGTGTCAGGACCCCGGGCCCGCACTGAGCCGTCACGTCTTTGAAGCGACCGTTCCCGAGATTCCGGTACACGAGCCGAGTGCTCCGATGTGGATAGTCTTTGAAATACTTCTCGACCTCGGGGTAGACATTGCCGGTGGCTGTGAAGATGTCGGGCCAGCCGTCGTTGTCGAAGTCAGCCAGCCCGGTCCCCCATTGAACGTAACGCGTATGATCGAAGCCTGCTTCCCGCGATGCGTCTTCGAAGAATCCGCGCCCGGTGTTTCGGTATAGGATTGGCAGGTCATCGGCGAAATGAGTCTTGAAGATGTCCAGAAGCCCGTCGCCGTTATAGTCACCGACGGTCACGCCCATCCCCGCTTGCGCCTGGCCGTCTTCGTTGTAAGCCGCTCCGGTTTCGACCGCAACGTCGGTGAATGTGCCGTCGCGGTTATTGCTGTAGAGGATGCTCGCAGTCGAATCACAGGCGACGTAGAGGTCAGGCCAGCCGTCGTCGTTGAAGTCGGTGACGATCGCGGTCATTGCATAGTGCTCGCGTACCTTGCTTATACCCGAAGCATCAGAGACGTCAGTGAACGTTCCGTCCCCGTTGTTGTGATAAAGGAGATTGGTTTCGGGAGGTAAGCCCTTTGGACCGCAGTTAACGGGAATGCCTTTCCACAGACAGTTCGGCCCTTTGCCGGGTTCGGCCGCGGTTGCAAGATCGAACTTCAGGTAATTCGCGACGAAGAGATCGAGCTTCCCGTCTCGATCATAGTCGATGAATGCGCAGCCCGAGCCCCAGCGGATACCTTTGGGGCTCAAACCCGCTCTCGAGGTAACATCATCGAAAGTACCATTGCCGTTGTTGTGAAATAAGGCGTTCCGTCCCCAGTAAGTGATGAACAGGTCATCGAATCCATCGTTGTCGTAGTCTCCCACTGTCACCGCCGACGCCCAGCCGGTACGAGCGAGACCCGATTTCACGGTCACGTCGCTGAAGCTACCGTTGCGGTCGTTGTGGTATAGCCTGTTCGTAGGTTCCTTTCCTTTTGGAAACTCTTCGAGGCGAGTGCCGTTCAGCAAGAAAATATCCATCCAGCCATCGTTGTCGTAGTCGAAGAAGGCAACGCCGCAACCATTGGTCTCAATGATGTACTTCTTCCTGTCAAGGCCGCCGTAAATGATTGGAGAAGTCAGCCGCGCACGCTGGGCGACATCAACGAAAGTCACGGAGAAATCTTTCTCGCCATTTCCATCGGCTCCGGCTGGGGCTGAGAGGGAAATCCGGTTGGTCGGAATCGCGCACAACTCCGGCGACATGAGGGCGATCCCGCCGGCAAGCAACAGAGCCGCGATGAAACGGCGGGCAATAAGATGACAAGCGTCCTTGAGTATGTTGACCATCAGCGGAGCACTGGGCGCAACGGGAAAGTCGGTGGTGAGATGACAGTGTGTTGATGTTTCGTCGAGCCTGTTTTGCCACCTTCGTTCTTCGCGGCTACTGGTTTTTCTCTGAGGTTGTTCGCAACTTGTCTGCGAGCTCGAACTCTTTCTTCGCCTCTTCCGCTCGGTTCGACTGTTGAAGCACTTGCGCGAGCAAATGATGCCCCGAGAAGTTATTCGGGTCCATTCTTACTGCTCGCCTCAACATGCTCTCCGCGTTAGCCATCTCACCCTTCTTCAAATAGACCTTGCCGAGAACGATGTAGGGCCCGCTGAAAAAAGGATTCAGCCAGATCGATTTCTGAAGCGGACCAACCGCCGCATCCCACTTGAGCTGTCTGGAATAAGCCTCACCGAGCATATAGTAAGCCATCGCGAATCCGGGATTGATTGCAATCTCTTTCTGCAGAAGCGCGACACCGCGTTCCAGGTCCGCGCGATAGACCGCAAGCTCGCCCAACAGGAAGTTGGCCTGCGGGAGCTTGGGATCGATCTCCAGAGCTTTTTGCAATTCCTTCTCGGCGAACTCTTCGAACTGCTGGCGAATCATCATCTGAGCGTTGATCAGATAAGCAGATGCGGAACTGGGCGACACGGAATACATCCGGGCGAATGCTACGCGTGCTTTGTCGAGATCGTGTGTTTGGATGTAGCTGATACCGAGGGTGTACGCCATCTCGACATTTTCAGGCGCCCAACTCTTGACCTGTTCCAGGTAGGGAATCGCCTCCTTAATATGGCCGAGTAGATAATGAGACAAGCCGAGCATCTGCACATCCTGTCTATATTGCTGGCTGCCTTCAGGTACGCGCTTTGTTGCAAAGGAGAGGTGCCCCACGGCACGCGCATAGTCCGCCTTTTGGTAGTATGCGAGACCCAGCAGATGGTTTATCTGGGTCTCGTTGGATTCGGACCGGGAAATAGCCGTCAGCACGCCGATCGCCTCGTCGACTTTGCCGGCGCTCAAAAGCGACTCCCCTTGCTCAATCGTCAGGGTATTCGGCTGACCCTTTGCGGATGGATCTTGCCGCGCGAGCGCCGAGCCCGGCAGAGTCAACGCGGCGAATGACATAAGGCAAACAGTAGACTTGAGCAGGAGCATAACTGCACCGTGAAAGGATAATTCGATCGATTAAGCTCGAAAAGAATATCGCGCGCCGCACTGGTAACGCAATCTCACCGGTATGGATAAGGAGAGCAACCACGATCGAAATTCTACTGCGCGCGAAGCCGCCGCGGTCTGGTCGCCTGCTCTCGCGGATCATCCTTTTCGCTGCCGTAACGAGGGAGTCGATTGCCATAGACATAGCCTTGTCTGTTCGGCCTTGTCTGTTCGGCCTTGTCTATTCCCCATTGCCCCAGCCTTGCGGCACGGGCGCTTGACATCGCCTTCTGTAATTGATATACGGGTTGCGCACTAACTATTAATATTCAGACGCCGCGTTTCAACGGCGCAGCTTTAAACCGCTTACTTTCAGTGCCGAAGGGCACGCCTGCAGATCTTCGACGTGGGACTTTGGTTTCGGTTCGGGGATCTATCCGCAAAATCCTTGGTCGTAGGCAATCGAGCTGGGAATCGCCGACGTCCCTATTGTAAGAACAATCGCTCTTTGCAACTCAGAATACGGCTCAGTCAGTAAACAGGACGACGGTTCTTAGCTAGGGGGTTGGCGATCGAGGCTCACAAGAGGAAGGGGGCATCCCATGCAAAGAAGTAGAAGAATCCCATTGGTGATACTTAGTCTGTTGCTAGTGCTTGCCGGTCTGTCTATGACCGTGAAAGCGCAGGCCGTCTACGGAAACATCATCGGCACGGTTAGTGACCCTCAGGGGGCCGCGGTCGGCGGGGCAACAGTGAGTGTTACTGATCTTACTAAGAATGTAACCACAACTGTTCGAACCAACGAAGAGGGCAACTACACCGTCACTCATCTGATTCCTGGCAGATATAGTGTCAAGATTGAAGCCCAGGGATACAAGACCTCGACCCAGGAGGTTGACGTCAGGGCCGACACCACCGCCCGCACGGACTACGCGTTACAGATAGGAGCGGTGAGCGAGCAGGTCACAGTGACCGCCGACGCCCAACAGCTCTCGCTGAAGACAGATCGTGCAGACGTGGCCACGACCTTCAGCCAGCGGCAACTGACAGAGCTGCCGATTCTCGATCGCAACTTTACTAAATTCCTGCTGCTCACGCCCGGCACACAACAGCTAGGCTGGCAGCACGCCTCAAGCGAAAACCCCCAAGGCTCCGTTCAGATCATGGTCAACGGGCAGCACTTCAGCGGGACTTCATTTCAGCTCGATGGCACTGACAACCAGGACCCGATCCTGGGAATCATCGTCATCAATCCGACACTCGAGTCTGCTGTAGAATCGAAGATCACGACGCAGAACTATGATGCGGAGTTCGGACTTGCCATAGCCGGTGTGGTAACGGCCCAGACCAAGTCGGGAAGCAATAACCTGCACGGAAGCCTCTTCGAGTTTCGGCGAAACGATGAAACAAGCGCGCGTAATCCGTTTTCGCAGTCGACAAACAACTCGCTCACCGGAAAGGCCATCCCGGATACGCTCTGGAACCAATTTGGCGGCGCCGCCGGCTGGAGACTCAAGAAGGACAAGAACTTCATATTCGGCGACTATCAAGGAACACGTCGCAAGAATGGAGGCTCGGTCCTGACAACCGTTCCGACTCTGCTGGCGCGCACGGGTGATTTAAGCGAGTACGGCAGGAACATCTATGACCCGCAAACCGGCTCAAGCATAGGCGTGGGGCGCACGGCGTTTGCCAACAGGCGGATCCCATCAGGCCGCTTATCACCGCAAGCGTTAAAACTGATCAATCTGCTCCCACCGCCGAGCAGGCCCGGAATAGAGAACAACTTTTCAGGCTCCGGCGTTGAAGCCTTCAACAGCGATCAGTTCGATATCCGCGACGACCACTACTGGAGCGACAAGCTGCACATCTTTGGTCGCTACAGCTTTGCGCGCTTCGATAAATCCGGGCCGGGCGCGTTCGGAACACTGCTGGGCGGTCCTGCCTTTGACAATATTTTCTTTTCGGGCATTTCCTCGGTCCGCAACCAGTCAATCGCCTCCGGGTTTGATTACACCCTGAGCGCAACTACGATAACGGACTTCCGCTTCGGCTACTTCAAATATCGAGTCAACGTACTGCCGGGCGGCTTGGGGACGACTCCCGCGACTGACGCAGGCATACCAGGTCTCAATCTTGACGACTTCTTCACCTCAGGTATGCCCGATTTTGGAATACGTGGACCTGGTGCGACTGGGTTCAAGTTCGGGTATTCGCTCGATGTAAACCAGTGCAACTGTCCTCTCAACCAACAGGAGCAGCAGTTCCAATTCGTCAACAATTGGAGTTTCATCCGCAGCAATCACACCTACAAGACCGGCGCGGACATTCGCTACGCCATGAACTTGCGGGTGCCCTCGGATGCGCATCGAGCCGGCCAGTTGCGATTCGAAAATGCTCGCACGTCTGATTTCAATACGGACGGCACCATCAAAGATGAAGGATTGGGAATTGCAACCTTTTTGCTGGGCGATGTAAGCTCCTTTAATCGTTATGTAGGTAGAACAACAACTGCCGCTGAACGTCAGCGTCGATGGTTCTTCTACGGCCAGGATACCTGGCGAGCAACGCAGAAGCTCACGGTGAACTACGGGCTGCGCTGGGAGCTGATCTTCCCCGAGAGAGTCAAGGAAAACGGAGACGGAAGTCTCCTTAACCTCGAGACCGGCAAGCTGTTTGTCGGCGGAGTTGGCGATGTCAACAGACACTTCAATGTTGACCCCACCTACAAGGCCTTCGCGCCGCGCCTGGGTATCACCTACCAGTTGGCAGAGAAAACTGTCGTCCGCGCGGGCTACGGCCGAAGCTTCGATATCGGCGTATTCGGCTCGCTTTTCGGACACACCGTCACTCAAAACCTGCCTGTGCTTCAACAGCAGGATTTGCAAACTTCAGGTTTCGCCAGAGTGTTCACCCTCGCCAGCGGGCCGCCAGCTCCTTTCTTCCCGGCTGTGCCGGCGGACGGAAAACTGGCCTTGCCGAACGGCATATTCGCTCGGGCGCGACCTTTCACACAGACGCTGCCGACAGTCGACGCCTGGAACGTGACGGTTCAGCATCAGCTCAAGCGCAACACCTCGGTTGAGCTTGGCTACGTCGGCAATAAAGGCACTCACGTATTCGCAGGTAACGGCCCTGCATTTAACATAAACCAGCCGATCAGCGATCTGTCTAAGCCAAATGCGGACGACCGCAAACCATTCTTCGGAAAGTTCGGATGGACGCAGGGAATTGACTTCTTCTGCAATTGCGCCGACAACCGCTACAACGCGTTGCAGACGAAGTTTGAGACTCGCATCTCCGGTCTGAGCATCCTGGCCCACTACACATTCGCGCGCGCTACGTTCAACGACTCCGATTACTTCAACTTCGATCGGTCAGTTGGACGTGGCCCAACGGATGAGGACCGCACGCACCTGTTCTTCTTCTCTAACGTGTGGGACTTGCCGATAGGACGCGGGAAAATGCTATTGGGTAACTCGTCCAAAGCGGTTGATCTGATACTCGGCGGCTGGGAGATCAACACTGTTTCCACCTGGGCGAGCGGCCTGCCGTTTACACCCGGAGTGCGAGGCGAAAACTGTTCTGTTAACTCAGGGCCGTGCCGACCCGACCTCGTAGGCGATCCGGATGGCGATAGGACTCAGTTTAACTGGTTCGCCGTGGCACAGTTTGATCCGGTCACCAAGAAGATAACCGGAGGGCCCTGGGCTAAAGCGCCCAGCGGAAAATTCGGAAACGTCGGCCGCAACACCCTGCGCGGACCTCACTACTTCAACACGGATGCTTCGCTGTTCAAGAAATTCCAGATATCCGAGAACAAGAAGCTCGAGTTCCGAGTAGAGTCGTTCAACCTGTTCAACCACGTCAACCTCGGACAACCGGATTCATGTGTGGACTGTGGCAGCAACGCAGGGCACATCAACGGGCTGGCTCCCGGCGCGCAGATGCGACAGTTCCAGTTCGGATTGCGTTTCATCTACTAATCCGCTGCGGCTCGACGAGCTGTGGAGAAACCTGAGTGGCTGATTTGAGATTGAGTTCGGTCTCGGATCAGCCACTTATTTTTGTTCTGATCAGGATATATAATGCTGAATCGTTTACCTCAGGGTAGCCGATGTTAAGCAGTTGGATTATGCGTTTCCCGCTTTCAGTCGCAGCGATCTTGCTGGTAGCGGTTGCCGTCTGTGCGGACGAGCCGGCGGCGAGCGATCTGCGACTTCCGGATTTGGATGGCCGACAGATAGAGCCGTTGCGAGCCAAGGATGCCAAAGCAATAGTCTTTATCTTCATTCGCACGGATTGCCCTCTATCGAATCGCTACGCACCCGAAGTGCGCCGGCTCCATGATAAGTTCGCCAAAAGCGGCGTGAGGTTCTGGCTGGTCTATCCGGACCAGGGTGAGTCGGGCGAGATTATTCGCAATCACATCAAAGAATACGAGTATCGCTTGAGCGCCCTACGCGACCCGGAGCACAAGCTCGTCAAGATCACCGGAGCACAGGTGACTCCAGAAGCCGCTGTCTTCTTGCCCGGTGGCCGGATGGTCTACCGCGGACGGATTGACGACCGGTACGTCGCCCTTGGCAAAGCAAGGCCTGCGCCTACGACGCGCGACCTCGAGCAAGTCTTAGAAGCCATACTCGAAGGAAAGAAGATTACAAACAAAACCACCGCTGCGATTGGTTGCTTTATCCCTGATTTGCGATGACCGGGAAAATCAAGATCGCCATTCTCAATGTCATCTTTGCAGCCGCGCTTGCCTTCGCTCAGACGAGCGCGCCGGACGCGAAAGCTCCAACTAAGGCAGCCCCGTTGACGTTCAACAAAGACATCGCTCCGATCATCTTTCAGAGTTGCGCAGAGTGCCATCATCCGGGCGGGCCGGCACCATTCAGCCTGCTCAGCTACGAGGATGTTAAGAAGCGCGCCAAACAGATTGCCACGGTAACTAAGAGCCGCTACATGCCGCCCTGGCCGCCGGAGCCAGGATATGGCGAATTTATCGGAGAGCGTCGTCTGAGCGATGAGCAAATCAGATCGATTCAGGGCTGGGTAGAGCAAGGAGCAGCCGAAGGCGCCGGATCGACCGTTCCTCCCGCGCCGAAGTTCAGCGAAGGATGGCAACTCGGTCAACCTGATCTTGTGATCAAGGCGACGCAAGCTTATACGCTTCCAGCCGGCGGCTCCGACGTGTTCCGCAATTTCGTGATTCCTGTCCCTGTCTCCTCGCCGCGTTACGTAAGAGCCGTAGAGATACTACCTGGCAATAAGAAAATCGTTCATCACGCTAATATTTTGATTGACCGCACAGGCTGGTCTCGGCGCCGCGACGAGCAAGACCCCGAAGTGGGCTTCGGAGGGATGGATCTGGCAATGGAGTCTGAAAACTTTGAGCCGGATAGCCACTTCCTTTTCTGGAAACCCGGCACTCCCACGCACACGGAACCAGACGATATGTCATGGCGCATAGACAAGACGACTGACCTCGTTCTTAACATGCACCTGCAGCCATCGGGCAAACCCGAAGTAATCCAGCCGAGCGTCGGACTTTATTTTACCGATAAGCCGCCGGCTCGGTTTCCAATGCTGTTGCAGCTTGAACGCGACGGCGCGCTCGACATTCCAGCCGGAAAGAAAGACTTCGTGGTAACAGACGAATTCCAGTTGCCTGTTGACGTGGACGTGCTGGCTGTCTACCCGCACGCTCACTATCTGGGTAAAGACCTTCAAGGATTTGCCACGCTGCCCGATGGCACGAAAAAGTGGCTGATCTGGATCAAAGATTGGGACATCAACTGGCAGGCGGTCTACCGATATACCAAGCCGATCTTTTTGCCCAAAGGAACAATCCTCTCGATGCGCTACAGCTACGACAATTCCGCGGAGAACGTTCGCAACCCGAATCATCCTCCGAAGCGCGTTCTTGCCGGCAATAAATCCTCAGATGAGATGAGCCACTTGTGGATTCAAGTCCTTCCGCGAGCGCACGACGATGTGAGAATTATTCTGCAAGAAGCGCTGATGCGCCAGCGGCTGAAAAAGTATCCGGCCGATTTTACAGCGCACTTCAATCTCGGTTCTATACTTCTGTCTCAGTCGAAGCCTCAAGAGGCGATCAGCCATTTCCGTGAGACCCTGCGAGTGAAGCCCGACGACGCAGTAGCGCACACCAATCTGGGCGCGGCGCTTCAGTCAATAGACAAGTTGGAAGAAGCTGCCAGCCAGTTTCGTGAGGCCCTTGGCATCAGGCCCGATTACATAAACGCGCACTACAACCTTGGGAACTTGCTTTTATCCGAGGGCAAACCTGAGGAAGCGATCATACACTTTAACGAGGTATTGAGGAGTCAACCTGACGATGCAGACGCTCATAACAATCTCGGCGAGGCGCTTGCGATTCAGGGAAACCTTGATCAGGCTTTCAGCCACTTCGAACGGGCGCTTCGCATCAACCCAAACCACGCTAACGCCCATAACAACTTGGGCAAAGTTTTCGCGATTCGGAGAGACCTGGCGAGTGCGGTGGCTCACTTCGAGGAGGCGCTTCGCATCAATCCCGACCACCCCGAGGCAAAAGAGAATCTGAAACGCGCGCGTGCCCAGATCGGGAAGAATGATTAGGACCTTAGTGGTATGGAAGTGCCTTCGCAACTGCAACCCCTACGAATTTATCGGCGCCACCATAATAAAGTAGCCAGCGGGTGCCCTGCTGCACCACCCCTTCGACGAATACCACGTTCGGCACCTGCCCGACCTTCTCCCACTCTTGCTCCACTGTGAAGACTGGCTTATCGGAGCGCGCAACTACTTTGGTCGGATCATTCTTGTCAAATAGTACCCAGCCCGTTGCGAAGACGCTGTTTTCGTCAGCGCCGTTATAGATTAACAAGATGCCTTGCTCCGTCATTATCGGCGGCGGGCCCGGCTCAACGACTTTCGCGTCGAAATATCCTGGCCGTCTCCTGACCAAAGGTTGGTCGAGCACCTCCGTCCAATGAATCAGGTCGTAGGAGTACGCGACCCCCGTCTCATGCACGTCCTTAGCCGAATCGCCCAGGTAATACATCCAATACCTGTCGTTTATTTTCTTGGTCAGGATCGCACCTGATTTGGGCCACCCGATGTTCCAGCGTCCCTTGTAAGCCGGCATGATAATGCCCTTGCGCTCCCAATGAATGAGGTCTTTGGATGTAGCCAGACATAACTGCGCATCCTTCTTGTTGTACCCGGTGTAGGTCAGGTAATAGGTACTCCCGATTTTCACCAGGCGTGGGTCTTCAACACCGCCCTCCTTTTCATAATCGGATTCGGGCGCCAGCACCGGTTCAGACCGTCGAATAAAGTGAATCCCATCGGTGCTGTGGGCATAGCCGAGCCGCGAAGTCCCGGCCTTGTCCTGAGCGCGGTAGAGCATCACGAACTTGCCATCCTTTTTCACGACTGCCGGATTAAAGACGCCCGCTGACTCAAACCCATCACCCTTTGGAGCCATAATAGGATTTCCGCGGTTGAGGCGCTCCCACTGCTGGAATGGTGCTTTGGGAGCTGAGGCCGCAGCAGCCATCAGTGACACAAAGGCGATTGAGCCAATGCCGCTCCGTCGTAAGGTGGAAGGAGAAGGTATTTTCATAGGCAGGTTACAAGACCACTACGAAGTCATTTCGTCCTGCGCTGAGGGATTGGTGTTCCATCCAGCTCGAGCACACTCGATCTTTCTCTTTCAGCCAATTCAGCGTATAGCTCCGTGAACGCCGCGTTCGTCCAGCCGAAACCTATCTGATTGGCTGCGTATCCGAATTTGATCCCTGCGCCTAGCTGTGAGCTGCGACGCACGACATCGTATTTCTCCACGATGGTGTTATGTTCCAGGAAATCTTTCAGAATCATAGAGAGAAAATTGGCTGTGATTCGATCGGCTTCCTTTGCGTATCCGTATCGCCGCAGCCCCTTGACTGCGATCATTTGCAGATTGCCCCATCCAAAGGGCGCGTCCCATTGACTGCCGCTTGCGTTGGTGCTTGTCTGGAGCCCTCCCGGTTGCTCGAAACGACTAAGGTTCGCCACCACGCGCGCTGCCTGTTTGCGATCAGCTATCCCTGCCCACAAAGGATAAAACGCTGTCACAAAAGGATAGCGGCGGACGCGCTTCTCGACAAAGTTGTAGTCGTAGTAAAGACCATCACGCTCATCCCACATCAGGCGATTGATGCTTCGACGCCGCTCCTCGGCGCGCCCGAGCCACACCCTCGCTTCTCGCGCGCGACCGAGCGTCTTCATTATTTCTGCCGTTTCAGTCTCCATCAGGTAAAGCAGCGAGTTCAAACAGACCGGATTGTAATGAATAATGTCTATGTTGAAGGGCCCGAAGCGATTCGATGGATCGAAGCCCGATTCGCGCATCGAGCGATCGCCCTTGTAAAACAAATCTGTCAGTTCATCTTTCTCACGTTGGTAATATTGGGACAGGTCATAATCCTTGACCTCGTGCGTGCGATAATACTCCTTCACGCGGTCGTAATGAGTGCGTCCTTTTTCATCGCGCTCGTCTGATATGACTTCCGGCGCGGGACCGTCGCCCAAATCATAGTAACGTGAAAGGCCAGACTCCCTTGTCAGGTGTGGCTCGGAGGTCCAGAAGCGATAGTACTTCTCGATAGCGGGTACGGCACCGCGAAGCCATTTGATGTCCTGCGTCTTTCGGTAAACACCAAGCACCATCTGTGTGAGGAACGGGGGCTGAGAGCGCGTCAGGTAATAAGTCCGATTGGCGTTGAGCACTTTGCCATAGTTCTCGATTTGATAAACAAAGTTGTCGACTATGTTTTTCGCGAGCTCTGTCTCACCGTCTCGCAGAAGGCCGACCTGGATGAAGTAACTATCCCAACCGTACATCTCGTTGAAGCGGCCTCCTGGCACAACGTAAGGGTAAGGCAGATAGAGAAGCCCCTGCTCTCGAATCTCTCTGGGGTCATCGGGCAGTTGGCGCAATTCGATTTTTGCGAAGGAATCTTGAGACATCTGCGATCGAAGCGTCTCTTCGGCCTGCTTCATATTCTCTTTGCGTGACAGATAAACTGGCCAGCGGTCGTCGGCTGTCGCGCGGAACTTTGGATCGACCGCGGCATCCGCAAGTCGCGCATTAGATCGCATCAAGGTGTGCCAGTTCTCTTTTATGTACTTTCTAATCGACTGAAGCTGCGCGGGGGTTGCCTTCTGTGATGAAGACCTGGCGGGAGCAGAAGCAGCATTGGACGCAATTAGCAAAGAGACTGCAAAACAGATCGCTGAGTTATTGATCCGTGCACTCGTCATTCCTACCCTCCTTCTTAGTAAGACGATCTAAGGTCTCAAAAGCCGAGCGCGCTGTGGAGGGATCGTTGCGATAACGCATCAGCCGCGCTTCCGCCAATTCCAGGTGACTTTCTGGGACGGGTAGCTCGCCGGGACCATTAGCGATATGGTCCCAAAGGGCCTGAAGATATCGAACCTGCTTGGCTTTTGACATCTCGTTGAAGGCTGGTGGAACCGATGTTTCAGCCATATTCGTACCTCTTCGCGCCGATGATACATCAAGCCATAGTGTTAGCCAAACGGAGTCGGCCCTGCTTGCAACAGGCGGTATGAGTAGCGCATTACCAAAAAAATATTGTAGCTATCAGCACAATTTGCTTGACAGCGAAAAGTAACGGAATATACTAAGGCCCGCTCTAGAAATCGGCAATCTCACTACGCCAAAATCGCTACGTATTCCCGCCCTGCGGCGCTAAAACAAGATAGCGACTTCCTCTCCCGCGAGAATTAGCTCGCCTCACACGTTTGAACTGCATCGGTTCGCCGCTGACAGCAGCGACAAGAGATGGTTAGGCAAGACAGCCCGTGCTTGGTCGGCGAAAGACTGCCCTGCCCTCAACACAACCCCTGCGAAAGGAGTCGAAGTATTATGTTCTGCCATCGAAACAGTTTCAAGCTTGTTGAATCCTTCTTATTGTTGTCGCTCGTATTCACACCCGCCCTTCTCCCTGTTGAGACGCTAACGGTTTGCGCCCAGGAGGAACCGCAGGAGAAGGCGTCCGAACATCAAGCCATTGAAATAGAGAAAAAGCCTCAACGCGTCTTCGCGCCGCACTGGACGACCGAGGAGGGTTTTTCGACGACAATCTACATCCGCAATGTGCATGTCACGCAAGCACTCACGGCAAGAGTTTCTCTCGTTTTGGACCATCGCACAGTCGCGCTCCCGGATACCTTCGTTGATTCGCTTCAAACTGTCGCCCTAGATGTGAAGAAAGCATTGATAGAAACCGGAGAAAAATCCGAACAGAGTGGCGGTGCGGTCATAGACTTTGAGGCCGAATCGGCGGGGGCAGTCAACGCTTACGCTCAGGTGCTTGATACAAATAGAAGCCTCAGCTTCAGCTTTTCATTTATGCAAGATGGAGCCCCGGCTTCCGGCCCCCTGGACGCCGTCGCGTGGTATTACAACAGGAACACAAACGCATCTATCGCTTTGCAGAACACCACAGACCTGAAAACAACAGTGGCGCTTACTATATTCGTTTCAGGTCGAGCAATCAGTCTGGGCAAAAGACAACTGAATCAGCACGAAACAACGACAATCAAGCTGCCCAGTCCAGAAGGACCAGGAAACGCGAATGGTCCGCGCAGCGCAGGAGTTCGTGTTGAATACGACGGCAAGCCTGGCGCAGTGATAGCTCAAGGGTGGATTGCGGATGAGAGCATAGGCTTCTCTGCTCCTTTCGCGTTTCATCCCAAATCGAATTGCAATTGCGGTGATGTCACGCAGCACAAATACGGAGCGGGCATTATGATTGGCAAAGGAGGGATGACAGTCCCCAATGCTGCTCCCTTTTCAGAGCTGAGTTTTTCACCATACCTTGCCGTGAGAAATCGATCCGATACGCCGCTGACCATCAGCCCCCTCTTCAGCTACCAAGCTGATGACAAAGTTGAGCGCGTTACGCTGCCTGCAATCAATCTCATCTCCCAGGAAAGCACAGTGGTGAACCTGCGAGAGTTTCAGGAGTTGGGAATTATCCCGTCATTTGTAGAGATGGGTAACATAGACTTGCGGTACACAGGTGAGTCGGGTGCACTTGTGGCGCAGCTTGCGAGCGTGGACCAGAATGGATCATTTGTCAGCCCGGTGCCCCTCATATGCAGTGGCGGCCCGGCTTCACATATGTCATTCTGGCGCACAGATGGAGATTGGCACAGTTCGGTGATAATCGAGAACATTGCTTCAGAAGCAAACGATGTTGAGGTCACGATTAGCTACCCTGGCGGGATTTATGTCCTTGAACAAGAGATCGCGGCAGGTAAGTCAGCGATGATCTCTATCAACGAGCTGCAGCAGTCGCAGCAGCCTGACCGGGAAGGCCGTCGCATTCCTAAGAATGCCACGCTTGGAGGTGTCAACATCTGGAGTGCGGATGCGAAGGGCCGGCTGGTAGTCAATGCGATGCTGATGAATCCAGTGACTCGAACCTGCGGCTTATGTACAGAGCCAGGCTATGCTATGTCTTGGGCTGTGTCAGATAAAGAGGCTAATGCAAGCACTCCGCTGTATTATGGCTTTGATCCGCATGCTGTGAACACGGGCTTTTCAATATGGCTGAACGTGCGATGGTCTCTTGGTTCGCAGGGAGGAACAGATCCTTCATTCTCCAGCAGCAGTAACCCGAGTGTGGCGAGCGTCAGTACCACTTGGGCAACCACTCTCAATCCCGGGACTACCAACATAACAGCGGTAGGGTATAACTTCTTTACAGACGTAGCGTGTTCACAGGCCGGTAACATCTCATCAACAGCGTCGCTGACGGTTGCACCCACTGTGACGTTTCAGAAGTCAGATAGCAGCGCGTTGCCAAATCCGCTACGAATAGGAATTTCAGCAACGACGCTAGGTGGAGTGGTACACAACAGAACGCAGCACCTCCGAGCAGTGATCACGCCTCCGGCTCAGGCCGCCAATGTTACGATAACATCAAACAACAAGCTCACTGTTACACAAGGCAGCACTTCCAACGGTGTGATAAGCTTCGATGCAGTCGGGAGGAATCAGAGCGGTATGCACGGGGACGGGACGATAAAAGCGAACTACTCCGGGATGGTCATCGCCACTGCTGCGGTCGATGTGCTTGTGCCGCATAATGTCAGTGCGACTCACGACACTGTGGGAGGAGGCTTGTTTCCCGCCAACAGAGCACTGGATGCCACGACGAGTCCGCCGATTTTGGGGGTACCCGTAGGTCAGGTTGAGTTGTCAACTATTTATCTGCGCTTTCTTACGATCACAGTATGCGACCAGTTTGGTGGTTTGATTGGCGATCTTTATCAAGGTGCCGAGCTTTCAGAAAACGACACATTCTTTGGGGTAATCTCGATTAATCAACCCTTGACCGTGTCGAGCACATATTCTGATCCTGTCGGCACACGTGAGGTTTGCTGCGCGGTAGCTTCGGGAAGCGCTGAGGCAATGGCTTGGCCTACCCAGCCGCAATTACCATTAACGCAAAATGCCAGTGTAACGCAGAACATCTCAGTCTACGTTGATGGATTTGCCCTCAGTCCAGCAATTGCCAACAGAGTGGTTACTGTGCACAGTAGCCCGGTAAGTGTCACCATCACATGGCCGTGAGTTAGGAGTACGGTATGAACAAATGCAAAATTATCACAGCGATTGCGATCTTGAGTCTCGGAAGCGGAGCTCTAGCCTCGATTCTGGATCAGGGAGCAAAGGATATGGCTCAGAGAGGAGAAACCCGATCGGTTCCTTTGTCAGAGCTCTTGATGAAGGTGGGGGAAACTTATGATCGGTTTTTCACAATTGAAGAGGCATGGAAGACCGGTGAGTCTATGAACTCCTTGGAAGCTCGGCTCATGCGCATGTCTTCAGAAAGCAAGACTCTTGAACAAGAACTTGAGCAACTACGCCGGAGCGTTCCAAACTTGACCTATGAACTCGACAATAGAAATCCGCGAATTGTCCATATCATAGACGCGCGTCTGGCGCAGACGCAGGGATACGGTCTGGAGAGTATCATCAAAAACATTGACTTCGCGGGATCAACGAGTGAATTAGTTGATTCGATTGGCAAACAAGGGATACCCGTTTCGCCTCAACGAGCGCTGTTCACAAACGAGTTTCAGGACTATGGCACAGTCATGCATGTAAAGGGAGAAGGACTGAGAGTAAGAGACGCACTCTCAAATTTCATACCGCTGGACGAACGTAAGGGAAGAATTCTGTGGATCGCCAGAACGAAACTGGGTGAGGGAGAAGTGGTATATGTGTACTACCCCTCGCCGGGAAAGAAGTCGTAGATCCCGCATTCTATGCCTCGACAAGTTCTGGGCGATTGCTCTCACAACTTGCCGCTCTGGAGGCGTGCCTGTTGGTGAAGGTACTTGGTATGATCCGTCTTACGGTCTGTCATACTCTAGCTCGTCTAGATGAGCCTCTGAAAACAGTTCATCCGACAACTTCGTAGCCTCTTGCACGTGCTTTATCGCGGACAACGAGACTTTTTCCCACTAAGACGCAAAGACCCAAGCCGCACTAAGAAGCGGATCGCACCGTTCCCGAATTAGAACCTGCAGAGTGAAAGTAACGCTTCGTGCGCTTTAGCGCCTTGGCCTCGGTGCCTTTGTTGCGAATTCTTGCCGACAACACAGAATTGCCTCTCTGCGCGAAATTCGCTCTTTGGATGCAGGAACGGGAGCAATCACTTCGCATGAAAGCAACGAGCCGCGCTTCCCCGGGGCTCTTAGGAGGAAGCGCGGCCCTTTGCTGCTGATTGAACTGGGGCAACCGACACGGTGGAGTGAGGTCAAGATTGATCTCTGGCCACACCCGAGAGCCTGGTCAACGAGCCGCTGTCAGCACCACTATCTGACTTCCATCATCAAGCCTGGAAAGGTGCTCCTGGTCGGGTCGAGTGCAACGCACCCGAACGATATCGGTCCTGTTCACATTTTCAAAAGTGGGGAAATCGTAGGATTTGCAAATCCCGAAGAAGATCTTGAGCCGCACGCCTTCCGGCATCGTCACCAGATAGAGTTTTTTTGACGCATGATCTGAGATCAAGAGCGTGCGCTCTTTACTATCTATCTTCAGCACACGGCCATAAACCGTGATCTCGCTTTTTGCGCGCTCAGTCTTGGGTGCGCCCATCGCCAGCCCCATGGTCACTAGCGCGATCCCGACGAGTGATATCGACCGCTGTATTGTCTGTCTCATAATGTACTCTCCTTTTCTTGACGTGCTAACAACCTTCAATGCGTCCGCAGTCTACGCCCGCACCGGGACAGCTTACAGGTCGCATCCCGCATTTATTGAAGCTATGGCGCGCAATGTAGACTGTGGGATACCACAGTGTTCAAAGCCTGATGGGAATTGTCCGACAAACTTCAGTTTGTCGTCGCAGCCGACTCATCGCGACAAACTGAAGTTTGTCGGACAATCACGGCAGAGTTGAGCTTGAAAAAGGCAGCATGACAAAGTAGATACTATGGATGCTGCAGAGTCTGGGAAGACAGCGGTGATCGGCTGAGCCTTTCCTACTTAAATGTATTCTGGTTGTTCGAGCGCACCGACAAAACGATGACTCAAGAAACTCGCGCCGTTCTTTGGGACATGGACGGTACATTGCTGGATTCGGCCGATTATCACTGGCTCTCGTGGCGAGAGGTCCTGGCAGCGGAGGGATTCGCGTTGACGCGAGAACGCTTTGCCGAGTCGTTTGGCCGTCGCAACGACGCCACCCTTCGCGCGTACTTCGGAGAAGGATTTCCTCTGAGCGAAGTCGAGCGCATTGGCGCTATCAAAGAGGCGCGTTATCGAGAGATGGTTCGCAGGCATGGGGTTGAGCTTCTGCCAGGTGTTGGGCGGTGGCTGGCGCGATTGAAAGCGAATGGTTGGCGCCAGGCGCTCGCGTCATCGGCGTCACTGCTTAACGTCGAGGCGATCCTTGGAGGGCTGAACGTTGCGGGTTTCTTCGATGCGATAGTGTCTGCCGAGGACGTTCAAACGGGCAAACCCGATCCCGAGGTTTTTTTGGTTGCTGCCGCCAGAGTTTCAGCGTCTCCAGCGCGGTGCGTAGTGATCGAGGATGCGCCCGCGGGTCTCGAAGCCGCCCGCCTGGCAGGCATGCGCACGATAGGCGTTCAGTCCTCACATGCCTCATTACAAGCCGACGTCGTGGTCCGCACTCTCGATGACTTGTCCGACGACGCGTTCGATTGTCTGGTCGTAGAATAAGCGAATGCCGGAGGATCAAATGAAAAAGTTAGCTTTGTTGCTTTGCTGTCTCATTTCCCTTTGCCGCGGTGTGGAGGCAATTGACCTCGGCGGGCTCGAAGGCATCGGCCCAGTCTCAAGCTACACCAGTACTTCGATCGGAGTCGTGTTCACCTGTTCGGATGGATCGCAAGTCCAGGTCCTGGTGCTCGCGCCGGACCTTGTGCGAGTGCGAGCTTCATACAGGAAGCCGCTCCCACAGCGGGATCACTCCTGGGCCATTGCAAAAACGGATTGGGTGAATCCAGACTGGAAAGTAGCCCAGGCGCCTGACTCCTTTGTAATAACAACGAGCGAGCTTCAAGTCGTAGTTCGCCGCTCGCCTTTGCTCGTCGAGTTTCGGGATGCGAAGAGTGGCAGGACAATCAACGCCGACGCTCGGCCGATGATGTTCGATCCTAAAAGCGCCACAATTGCCGCTGCAAAAAAGCTCGGATTTGAGGAACACTTCTACGGGTTGGGTGAGAAAGCGGCCAGACTCGACAAGCGTCGCGGGCACTTTACGATGTGGAACTCAGACACACCCGCCTATCAGGAAGGAACCGACCCGATTTATCAGAGCATTCCTTTTTACATAGGCTGGCAAGGCGGAGAGGCATACGGAGTCTTTTTCGACAACAGCTACCGGACCAATTTCGACTTCGGCCAATCGACTCAGGAGTACGCCGCTTTTTCGGCCGAAGGTGGCGAGATGAACTACTACTTCTTCTGGGGGCCCTCGATGAAAAAGATCCTGGGCCGCTACGGGGAGTTGACCGGTCACATGCCTTTGCCGCCGATGTGGGCGCTGGGCAATCAGCAGTGCCGCTGGAGCTATTACCCTCAAGCGGTAGCGGAAGAAGTAGTGCGCCAGTATCGAGAGCACGACCTGCCGCTCGACGTGTTGTATCTGGACATTCATTACATGCAAGGCTACCGGCTGTTCACCTGGGACACGACGCGTTACCCCAATCCAAGAGCATTTACCGACAAGCTTAAACAGCAAGGCGTTAGACTGGTCACCATCGTCGACCCGGGGGTGAAGTATCAGCCGCCTGCCTCAGGAGCAGGCGATAAGACCGCCACCCCTAATCCCGAACTTGCTCCACAGGACAAGAGCTACTACGTCTACAATCAGGGTACAGAGCGAAACTACTTTCTTAAACGCAAGGACGGCAAAGTCTACGTCGGCAAGGTGTGGCCGGGCGAGAGCGTTTACGTCGATTACACGCTCGAGGCGGCGCGGCGTTGGTGGGGTGACTTGCATCGCGCTTACACCGATAACGGAGTTGCCGGCATTTGGAATGATATGAACGAGCCTTCGGATTTTGTTGACCAGACAGGCAAAGCGCAGATGGACGTCGTGAGCTTCGACGAGGGCGAGCATTCGACTCACGCCAAGAACCGCAATGTATTTGCGCTGTTGATGGCCCAAGCAACGCGTGAGGGACTCGAGCGGCTGCAACCTGACAGGCGGCCATACATCATTACTCGTGCGGGGTACGCAGGCTATCAGAGATACACGACGACGTGGACCGGTGATAACACTGCCACCTGGGAAGCGATGGCGTTAAGCATCCCGATGTTTGAAACGCTTGGGCTTTCAGGGGTGTCATTCGTCGGGACTGATGTGGGCGGATTCATCGGGCGGTCAGATGGCGAGTTGCTGACACGCTGGTATCAGATTGGGTTTCTGACGCCGATGTGCCGCAATCACATGCAGATTGATAGTTATGATCACGAGCCGTGGCGTTTTGGAAAATACTACGAAGACATCATTCGGAAGTACCTGAAGCTGCGCTATCGGCTGTTGCCGTTCTTGTACACGACGCTTGAAGAGGCGGGTCGCTCCGCCGTGCCATTATTCCGGCCGCTGCTGCTCAATTATCAGCAAGACACCAACACACTCAACCTGGACGACGAATTCATGGTTGGAAGTGATTTGCTGGTTGCTCCAGTGCTCAAGCGGGACATCACGAGCAGGATGGTGTACTTGCCACAAGGTACATGGATAGACTATTGGACAGGCAAGCGGATGATCGGCGGGACGATGACTCGCGTAGAAGCGCCCCTCGAGACGGTGCCCATGTTTGTCAGAGCGGGATCCGTCATTCCGATGGGGCCTGAGATGAATTACGTGGGTGAGAGACCGGCCGACCCGATGACTTTCATTATTTATCCGGATGAAAACGGCCAGGCCTCGACCACGCTTTACGAAGATGACGGGGTGAGTCCGGCTTACAAGCAGGGCGCATTTCGTCGCACACGACTATCAGCTTCCAGATCCGGCAATGTATTTCAGATTAACATCAACGCGCCTGAAGGGAGTTACAATCCAGGTCCGCGAAGCCTAGTCTTTGAGGTCAGGTCAGTATCGCACGTGAGGAGCGTACTGGTCGATGGCAGACCGCTTGCCCCTGCAGCGCCGAATGAAACACGGACCGGATGGTACAAGGTCGACGATGGCGCAGCGGTTCGAATAACGGACGATGGGAAGGCTCATCAGATTCAGATCAATTTGATCCGTCCTCGAACGCAATAATTATGAAAGCGACATTTCCAATGTTATTGATTTTCTGCTTGTTTGGAATTGGTTCGGCATGGATGGGGATCACCAGCGGGACTGCGGAGGTACGCCAAGAAGAGGCGACTCCGATTCAGGTCGGGATAATGAGCGAAAAGCAAAGGGCGCATAGCAGGCTATACGATAATTACAAGACAAATCGGAAGTTAGATGCCCTTCCTTTGCCACGTGAAAACGATAAAGGCTTAGAGCACGGCGTCTACATAGAACCTGGAACTCCCATTATCTCTTCCGATGCTCCCGTACTGAGTTTCGAGGGTTTCCTTAGGGATACAGCCTGCGCTTCAGACGCTGTTGCGGTAGTTGACGTTAAGGACAAATCGTCTCAGCTGACGGAAAATAGAGAGTTCATTTTCACGGACTACACAGCAGTTGTGCAGGAAGTATTTAAGAACAATGCGGTGGCACTCTTAAGAACGGGCAGCAGAATTACTGTTACCAGGCCTGGAGGTAAAGTTCAGATTAATGGCCGCGTAATCAATGCCCTGGACTCTTCTTTCAAGCTTCTTAAAAAGGAGAAGCGGTACCTTTTGTTCCTCAAACATATTCCCGGCGAGGATGGCTACCAATCGATAAGAAAAGGCAGCTTTCAGATAGAAGATAACGAACTCATTGCACTTACTGAGGAGTTCCTGCCCGGCGGCAGGAATGATACAAGGCCTTTCACGATAACTGCACGCACACGCGGAGTCTTAAGTTGTTTACGCAAACGCTGAGTACCGACCTATTAGTATGACGTGCTCGTAATCTTTAGCCCTTGAGTCGCGGCGTGGCGGTGCGAATCGTCGATGACGGCAAGGCTCATAGAATTCAGGCCCGATGATCCGAAGAAAGTGATAGATCTAATTCTTACTCTTCTGCTGGTTGCGCAGCTCGGTCGTGATTACTTGAAGGTTATTGAATGCCTGCGCTTCGGCATCTCTGTCGTCGAGCGCCCTCAGCATCGGCAGCGCCTCGTTGTAAACATCAATAGCTTTTTGCAGTTCTTTCTTCGCGATATACACCTGAGCAATTACACATAGCGCATTGGCCGCTCCGCGTCGCTCACGCAGCCTGCGTGAAAGCTCTAACGCCTGATTAAGTTGATCGAGCGCTTCGTCCAGCTCTCCAAGATGATAATGAGCGACGCCGATATGGATGAGCGCGTCTATCTCGCCGGGATGATGCTTCGCTCTCTGAAACAGAAGCAGCGCGCCGTTGAAATAGCCAAGCGCCTCACGGTCCTCTGAAAGGCTCTTCGATGCGAAACCCGCCAATAGCATCGCCGTCGCCTGTTTGCCTACCGCCCCACCGGCTTTGAAATCTTCGGCCGCGCGAAGGAAAAAAGACAGAGCCTCGCGCTTATCAGCCGCGGCCTCGCGTCGGTAGAGTAATACCCCGCGCTCAAAAAGCAACTGCCCGCTTTTTTCAAGCGCCCGCGAGTGCTCGGCGACTGTCGCGCTCGATTGCGCAATTAAAGGTCCCGGGAAGCACAGCAACACAAGCACAGCAGCCCAATGCAATCCAGCCTTACAGACTTCCATAATAGTTACCGAGCCAGCATTGGTACGATTACTTCTCGGCGCACGTACGTATCCGGCGGGCCATCGAACGTGACTAATAACTGTTGATCTGCCCTCCCAGCCGCACGGCTGACCGTGACGCCGCTTGCTTCACCGAGCCGGCGCGGGCTGCGCACTCCGACCGTGTATGAGCGCCCACCGACTCCCTCAACCACAAGTCGAAGCGCATTCGCATCGGCTCGAGAGCGCAGCAGGCGAACGCCCTCGTTGCTTTGGGCCGGCTTGAGTGATTCCGGCACGACGTAGACTTCCGTGCCTTCGTCGTAACTGAAGACGATCTTAGCGAGCAGCGTAGAATCGAAACTTATCTCAGCTCGCTGGATATCACCCACCTTCGTCACCTTGAATGCTGCCGGCTGACCATTAACGGTAACCGAGCGAATGCGCGCATCAAGAGGCAATGCCGGCGCGATCGTTACGCGAAGCGCCTTCACCTCTCCAGTTTGAGATTGCGTATGAATCGAGGATGAGAAGGGGAAAACAGTGATTGTCTGAACGCCCGGCGTTCTCTCGAGAGTCAGTTTGCCTTGTCTATCGCCCGCCCGCAGGTTTGCTACGCTCACGCGATCCCAGTTAGCGGGCAACTGCGGCGCGAATGTGAGCGCATTGCCGCCATCGTTTACTTCGATGCCGAGCAAGCCGCGCATTAGCGGCGTCACTACCATCGCTTCCGACCAGACTTGATGCTGTGATGACCTGCCGAACGCCGCGTTGAAATCGCCTGACAGTAACTCGGTCACATACCCAAGCGCGCCGCTGTACGTGAGCAGCGCGTTGGCCATCAACGCCTGATAGCCTACGTGAGGTCTTCCGTAGCGGTATGCGCCCATCGAAACCCAGCCGGAGAACAGCGGCCACACCGAGCCGTAATGATAGGAGAGCGGGTCATACAGCATGCTGCGATTTGAAATTATTCGCGCTCCCCAGTCCGTCGCCATCGCGCCGCTGCCGAGGTGATCGATCTCAGATTGAGCGCGCTCATCACCAAGCGTGCGCCACCACAGCGGAACAGCAGGCAGCACCGTGTCTTCATCGATCAAGCTCACTTTGCTGATTTCGTTCAACCGCGACTGACGCCGATCGCGGTTAGGTCCGGGCTCGGCGGTGCGAGGCGTAGCCTGCGGTCGATTAGTTGCAAAGGCGTAGAACCCGCGATCAGCCAGCCAGTAAGCTTTCTCGACAGCCGCCCGCGCGCGTGCAGCAGCAGTTCGCGCTTCGGCTGCGAGCTTACTGTCGTTCAACCGATCGCCCAGCTCTGCTATGCAACCCAGCGCTTCGATCCACAAGCCCTGCATGTAAATCTCTTCGTGCGGAGGATAAAGTGCGCCGCCTTCCACCCAGCCGTGCCCGAAGTTAGTGTTCTCGATCAGTCCATTTCCATCGGTGTCACTCGCGGCTGTGAATCGGTAAGCCTTCACGATCGAGTCCCAGTTCTTCTTTATGAATTCCAGGTCGCCGCTCGTTCGCCAATAGTCCCCGTGAGCGATGATGTACAGCGGAGTCGCATCGGCGCTGGCCCACGGATAACCATAGTCTTTGAACCAGGAGATGAGCCCCGCGCTCTGAGAGATTTCGTGAGGGATCTTGCCGTCGTCGCGTTGAAACTTCTTCAGAAAATCAAGCGTCGTCCGTGTAGCCGCGTAGTCGCCGTATGACGTGATTGCCAGCGCGGTCCATAGAGCGTCGCGGCCGAAGAACCACGCGAACCCCGGGCGTTCGCTCTCGCCCGAGGTTCGAAACCCGGCGAGGAGTCCCGTCCCTAGAAACGGATTCGTCGCAATCCCTTTGTCAACCCCGACCTTCGCCCAGGCGAAAGCCGTGTTAAGCCGCTCGTCGGGAGTCTCGACCGTCGCGGTCCCCTGAAGCCGGCTGTAATAGCTCACGTTGTTTTCGTAGAGCGACTGCGCTGAGGCAAGCAACTTGTCGTACGTGGCCCTCGCCTTCACGCGACCCTCGAGGCTGCCGGCGATCACGATCGGGATAAACTTAGACTTCGCGACGTCGGGCGCGGCGTCAATGACAAACCGGACTGGAACGTCGCGCGGTTCCTCTTGATAAGGCATCACCGAAAGATCGCGCGCCATCGGCGAACCTATCATTCCAACGAACCGATTCGTCTCTTCTCCGATCGTGTAGAGGTGGGCGCTCTCATCCCATCCCAGGTACGCGGTCATCAACCCTGCGGGCCACATCAGCCTCAGCTTCGGGCGGAACGAACCGGTAATCGTCATCGGCAAGACGGTTTCGACATCGAGAAGCATTATGATTCCGGGCTCGTCGATCGGCGCGAAGATTGTCTGGCGTACGGTGAACGCGGCGTGAGAGTAGGTAAATGTAGTCGCCTCCGGCCGGACGTTGATGGCGACCGTTATGTCAGGTCCATGAATGTCCAGCGGATAGCCTTGAAGCTGAAACGCGAGGTTGAAGTCGTCGATTATCTTCAGCGGGTAGACCCAGGCTTCGAGCAAGCGGTTCTCGTAGCCGAAAACCGCCGAGCGCCGGCCAACCACATCGAAAAATGAGCCGAGCTGGGTGCGCCGTTCGAGCTCGAGTCCGCTCTTTTTCAGCGTGAATTTCTTGATTGACTCGGGGGCTGTCTGAGCCGCGGCGCCGGACGCAAAGGACCCAAGGGACGGAATGTACGCAAGGGAGGATAGTACGGCTGTCTGACAGCAGATCCACCTGGCGCGGCTCCAAAGCATTTTCAAAGCGAACCCTCCCCGAGCGAACCCCCCGAGCGAACCCCGAGCGAACCCTCCCCGAGCGAACCCTTCCAGACCGAGGAAGCTCTTTCCGTTGCGTCGAGTGCCAATTCTATTAGTGCGAACCTTCGGCTTCAAGCTGTGCGGCTCCAAGTTGCGGCTTCTTGTCCCTTCGCGTCCCTTCGTGTCCCTTCGCGTCCCTTCGTGTCCCTTCGCGTCCCTTCGAATCCCTGGTGCGAAAACATTGAGGAACCAAAGCGCCATGTGGTATCAATCGGTGCGTGATTGTATGACCCAGAGAGCTGCGACAGAACGAATCTGGAGGGCGGCGGCGTTGATGCGCGGCAAAGACTCCCTTGACAGTCGCATGCTTCGAGCTGCGTTGTTGATCATCTTTCTCCTGACCGCACCGGCGATCTGTCATGGTCAGGGCAAACCAGAAGTTTTCAAAGTCGAACCCCCTAACTGGTGGGCGCATCACTCGATCAACCCGGTGCGAGTGATGATTCGAGGACGCAACCTAACGGGCGCGCGAGTGGAAGCCGCCGGCCCCGGAATCAAGACCGGGCCAACGCGAATCAACGTACCGGGAACCTATGTTTTCGTTGATGTGAAGATCGACGCGAATGCAACACCGGGTCGCCGGGCTCTGCGCATCACTACACCGGCGGGCTCAACCGAGGCGTCGTTCGAGATCTCCGCGCCGCTTGTGCACGAGGGTCGCTTTCAAGGCTTCAACACCGATGATGTGATTTATCTCATAATGCCTGACCGCTTCTCAGACGGGGATCCGACGAACAACGATCCGATATCCTCGCGCGGGCTCTACAACCGATCGAAGACCCGCTACTATCACGGCGGCGACTTCCAGGGCGTGATCAACCATTTGTCTTATCTGAAGAACCTCGGCGTCACGGCCATCTGGCTTACACCGTGGTACGACAACGTCAATCACCTGAACGAGCGCGAGCAGTATCCTGATGCGTCCGGCGGACCCAAGCAATCGATCACCGATTATCACGGATATGGGGCCGTTGACTTTTACGGCGTCGAAGAACACTTCGGAACACTCGCGAAGTTGCGCGAATTGGTTGAGGCAGCCCATCGCCTTAGAATCAAAGTCATTCAGGATCAGGTAGCCAATCACACCGGGCCCTATCATCCGTGGGTCGATGATTCACCGACGCCTACCTGGTACAACGGGACGAAAGAGCATAACCTGGCGAACATTTTTCAGACCTGGGTGCTGCACGATCCGCACCCGGTCGCTCAGATGAAGCGAGAGACGCTCGAAGGCTGGTTCATCGATATCCTCCCCGATCTGAACCAAAATGACGACGAAACGTCGCGCTACATCACTCAGAACACGTTGTGGTGGATTGGCGTGACCGGCATCGACGCGATTCGCCAGGACACGTGGCAATACGTTCCGAACAGCTTCTGGCGAAAGTGGACGGCGGCAATCAAGCGCGAGTATCCCAAGGTCAACGTTGTTGGCGAAGTTCTGGATGGCGATGTCGCGCACTGCTCGTTCTACCAGGGCGGCCGAATGAGGTTCGACGGTGTCGACTCGGGACTCGGCACGCTGTTCGACTTCCCATTGCTTTATCCGCTGCGCCGCGCATTCGCCGAAGGCAGGTCCGTTAAAGAGATCGCGTTGGTCCTCTCGCACGATCAGCTCTATCCGAACCCGAACGTGCTCGTCCCGGTGGTAGGCAATCACGATTTGAGCCGGTTCATGAACGAGCCCGGGGCGACGGTCGCGGGTCTGAATCTCGCGCATACTCTGATAATGACGATGCGCGGCACGCCTCAGCTCTACTACGGCGACGAGATCGCCATGAAGGGCGGCGCCGACCCAGATAATCGTCGCGACTTCCCGGGAGGATTCCCCGGCGACACTCGCAGCGCTTTTGATAAGCAAGGCCGAACGTCTGACGAACAACTTGCCTTTGACCATCTTCAAAAGCTCGGTCGGTTGCGAGCGGAGCTGGAACCGTTGCGCCGCGGCGAGCTGGTTAATCTCTACGTTGCGGACCAGCAGTATGCGTACGCCCGCCGGACTGAACGCGCATCGGTTATCGTAGCGTTCAACAACGACAACAGGCCTGCGACAATCGAGTTCGATGTTTCTACAGTGGGTCTCGCGGATGGTGCGACGCTCAGCGACAGGCTCGGAGCGGCGCGCGATGCGGTCGTGGAATCCGGTAAGCTCAAGGTGAGCTTGCCAGCCAGGGCGGCCGCTATCTTCGCTCGGCGATGAACGTGTCGAGGCACGAGTAAGGAGCGGACCATGCAAAAGCCCCGATTGAGCTTCTGGCAAATCTGGAATATGAGCTTTGGGTTCCTGGGAATCCAGTTTGGATGGGGCCTGCAACTCGCCAACATGAGCGCCATCTACACATATCTGGGCGCTGATCCTGACCGAATTCCAATTCTCTGGCTAGCGGGCCCAATGACGGGCTTGATCGTCCAGCCGATCATCGGGTCGATGAGCGATCGAACCTGGAATCGTCTTGGGCGGCGTCGTCCATATTTCCTGGTAGGTGCGATCCTTTCAAGCGTCGCGCTATTCTTTATGCCGGACTCGACCGGGTTGTGGATTGCGGCGAGTCTGCTTTGGATTTTGGATGCAAGCATCAATATCAGCATGGAGCCTTTCCGCGCTTTCGTAGCAGACAAGCTCAACGTAGACCAGCGCACGGTCGGATTTGTGATGCAGAGTTTTTTCATCGGCATCGGCGCGACCCTTGCGAACGGGTTGCCCTTTTGCTTTCGACTACTCGGCGTGACTGGAAGAACGGCGAGCGGCATTCCTCTCACGGTTCAATATTCGTTCAAAATCGGGGCGGCGGCTTTTCTATCGTGTGTATTGTGGACAATATTCACATCGAAAGAATATCCGCCTGAAAACCTCGAGGAGTTTCGCCGCAAGCAAGCAGAGACACGAGGCGCCGGCGGTATCCTGGAAAAGCTGATTAATGTAGTGCGCGAATTGTTGAGGGAAATTGGCGGCGCCTTGCGTGAGATGCCACAGACAATGAAGCAGCTCGCATTGGTTCAGGTATTCACCTGGCTCGGGCTGTTTTGTATGTGGATGTTCTTCGGCTTGATGACTTCACGACACGTATTCGGCGCTATCGAGTCGAGTTCTGCGCGCTTCGCCGAAGGCGGCGAGTGGGGCGGCATCTGCTTCGCCGTTTATTCGATCGTCTGTTTCGTCGTCGCATTTTTGTTGCCGAAGATTGCCGCCGCCACCAGCCGGAAGACCGTCCATGCAATATCGCTCACCTGCGGAGGCGTCGGGTTGCTATCGACCTACTTAATTCACGATCAGTACTTGCTGCTGCTGACGATGGTGGGCGTAGGAATCGCATGGGCCTCCATTCTGTCGATGCCTTATGCAATTCTGTCAGGAGCTTTGCCGCCTGCGCGAATGGGCGTCTACATGGGCATCTTCAATTTCTTTATCGTAATTCCCGAGATCGTGGCGTCGCTCACGTTTCAGCCGCTCGTCAGGCACGTCTTCGACAACAATCCGCTTTACGTCGTGATGCTCGGGGGCGCTAGCCTGCTTGTAGCCGCGGCGCTGGTTGCCCGCGTGCGCGACGTTGCCGACCGGATCTCACCTGAAGCGGTGATCGCGGCCGACGAGTACGAACCGTTTACTGTGCCTGAGGCAATTCAGCCTGTGCCGAGCACGGGCCTGATAGACGAGTAGTCGCCGCTTCCTGAGTCTTTCGGCTCAAAAGAAAGAGTTCCAAATGTCGAAATCGCTTCGCTCGAGTGTTTGCGCCCTACTCGCTCCTCTCCTGGTTCTCGCGACGCTGCATCGCGTCGCGGGGCAGCAACCGTCGCGTAATGTATCGGGTGAATCCGCACGCCAGAGCCGTGATTGGGTTCGCGATGGCGTCGTCTACGAGATCTTTCCACGCGCGTTCTCACCCGAGGGCAACTTCAACGGCATCACTAAGCAGCTTGATAGACTTAAGGACCTCGGAGTCACCATTCTTTGGTTGATGCCAATCCATCAGATCGGACAAGAGAAAAAGAAAGGAACGATCGGCAGCCCCTATGCCGTGCGAGACTACTACTCAATCAACCCCGACTACGGGACAAAAGAGGACTTGCGGCGACTGGTCAATGAAGCTCACAAGCGCGGGATCAAGATCATCATCGACATCGTCGCCAACCACACCTCGTGGGACAGCGTGATGATGAAGAACCCGGAATTCTACAAGCACGACGCGCAGGGCAAGATCATCTTTCCTTATGACTGGAGCGACGTGGCGTGGCTCAATTACGAAAATCCGAAGCTGCGCGATTACATGATCGAGATGTTGAAGTACTGGATTCGCGAGTTCGATTTGGACGGGTTCCGTTGCGACGTCGCGGGTGAAGTGCCGGTCGACTTCTGGGAGCGAGCGCGATCAGAGATTGAGAAGATCAAGCCCGACATCGTAATGCTTGCTGAAGCGTCAAAACCTGATCTCCTGGTCAACGCATTCGACCTCGATTACGCGTGGCCGCTTCATTCAACGTTGACCCAGGTGTTAATGGGAAGCTCTCCGGCAACTGCCATTCGAAAAGCGTGGGAGGAGGAGCGCGCGAAGTTTCCACGCGGCGCAACTCACATGCTGTTCTCCGACAACCACGATGAGAGCCGGGCAATCGCGAGATTCGGCGAGCGCGGTGCGCTCGCGGCATCGGCGCTCGCATTCATGCTCGACGGCGTGCCGTTGCTTTACAATGGGATGGAAGTAGGCGACACAACTGAATCGGGAGCTCCAGCCCTGTTTGAAAGGCTGCCCATTTTCTGGAGCAACGTCGAACGGCGTCCCAAGTTTCCCTTGTTCTACCGGCAGATCATTTCTCTCAGGCGCAATCACCCGGCGTTGCGTCGCGGGGAGACCGAGTGGCTTCGCAGTTCGGACGAACGGAACGTGGTGAGCTTCTTGCGACGCGACCGCAACGAAGAGTTGCTCGTTGTAATCAACTTGTCGAACAGACCATTTGCGGGCTTCGTGGAGGTACCTGTCGGTTCATCTTTTCAAAATCTGACGCCCGATTCGGTCTCTACCGATCCCTTCTCCGCCCTGCCTGCGCTGACGATCGAGTCGATGGGGGTCAGAATCTTAGTCCGACCCCTGAAATGACTTCGCCGGTTGGGGATTAAGCGGAGCAGTGAGGTCTTTCCATCTAGGCCGAAGTGAAAGCACCCCAACCTGCCTGTTGGGATTCCCGACTTTTCACGAAACTTTGTTGCAACAGTAGACAAAAGGTCGCGCGTGAATTACTTTTGACCTGAATCACTGCTGAAACGCCCGGGAAGAGTTTTGGGTAGGAGTTGAATCATGGCGAATGATAAGTATTCACCGCGACCCGAACACAAGTTCAGCTTCGGTTTGTGGACGGTCGGCAACCGCGGGCGCGATCCCTTCGGTGAAGCCGTCAGGCCGACGCTGCCGCCAGGTGATGCCCTGCGTTTGCTCGCGGAAGTCGGCGCGTGGGGCGTCAACTTACACGACAACGATCTTGTGCCTATCGACGCCAAACCTGCCGAGCGCGACCAGATTGTGCACAAGTTCAAAGGTGCGTGCGAAGAGCACGGGATCACCGTGCCGATGGCTACCGTCAACCTCTTCTTCGATCCGGTCTTTCGCGACGGCGCGTTTACTGCGAACGATCCTCGGGTCCGCGCGTACTCTGTGCAAAAGACGATGCGCGCAATGGATCTGGGAGCGGAACTCGGAGCGAAGATCTTCGTGCTGTGGGGCGGGCGTGAAGGCGTTGAGACGGACGCCTGTCGTCGCCCCGACGAAGCCATCAAGCGGCTGCGCGAAGCTATCAATTACCTCTGCGAGTACTCATTGGACCAGAGATACGGTTACAAGTTCGCGCTGGAAGCGAAACCGAATGAGCCGCGAGCGGATATCTATTTGCCTACCACCGGCGCGTACCTCGGCTTCATCGCAACGCTGGACCATCCTGAAATTGTCGGCGTCAATCCTGAAGTAGCCCACGAGCACATGGCGGGTCTCAATATGACTCATTCGGTCGCTCAAGCGTGGGAAGCCGGCAAGCTCTTCCACATAGATCTGAACGATCAGATACCGGGCCGTTACGATCAGGATTTACGCTTCGGTTCGGCGAATCCAAAAACGGCCTTCTGGCTGGTGAAGTTTCTCGAAGATGTCGGTTATGCTGGACCGCGCCACTTTGACGCGCACGCTTACCGCACCGAAGACTACAATGGAGTCAAAGAATTTGCTCGCGGCTGTATGCGCACCTATCTTATATTGAAGGAGAAGGCGTCGCGCTGGAACTCACATCCCGAAATCAGCAGGCTGCTAGCTGAGATTGCCGAGAAGGATCACGGCGGGTCGCCCATTGGGAAATACGATAAGGAAAGCGCCGGCTCGCTCCTGGCGCAGGACTTTGATCGCGTGGCGCTCGCGGAGAAGGGCCTGGAGTACGAACGGCTCGATCAGTTGACCACGGATATTCTGCTCGGCGTGGATTAGGATATCCTCGAACCGTTTTGCCGCGCCGAGCAGCTAACCTCTCAAGGAAACCTGGAAAACCCATGTCTAAGAACAGGACTGAATCTTTCCGCTTCGCGGCTTTTGTCATTGCCGTTATGGTTGTCGTCTTGGCCTCGGCGTGTGTTGAGGCGCCGTCAGATAAATCAAATAAGAATTCGGGCCGCATACGAATCGGCCTTTCGATGGATACGCTAAAGGAAGAACGATGGCAGCACGACCGGGACCTGTTTGTGGAACGCGCCAAAGAATTAGGCGCCGACGTTCTGGTGCAAGCCGCCGACGGCGACGATAAGGTGCAGACGCAACAAGCTGAAAACCTCTTGACGCAAGGCGTGAACGTGCTGGTGGTGATACCACACAACGGTGAAATAGCAGCCTCAATTGTCGAGGCTAGTCATCGCCAGAACGTGCCGGTGGTCTCTTACGACCGGTTGATTCGCAACAGCGAGCCCGACCTTTACATTTCCTTCGACAACGAAAAGGTCGGCGAGTTGCAGGCGCGCTACCTGATCGAACGCGCGCCCCGGGGGAACTATGTTCTGATCGGCGGCGCGCCCACGGACAACAACGCCACGCTGTTTCGCAAGGGCCAAATGAATATCCTCAAGCCGGCGATTGATCGCGGCGACATCAAAGTTGTGGCGGACCAGTGGGCGCGCGACTGGCTGGCGAGCGAAGCTCTCCGCCACACGGAAAACGCGCTGACCCAGTCCAACAACAATGTCGTCGCGGTGGTGGTTTCCAATGACGGCACAGCGGGTGGGGCCATCCAGGCGCTCGAGGAGCAGAAACTCGGCGGCAAGGTGCTGGTCTCGGGTCAGGATGCAGACCTCGCTGCGCTACAGCGCATCATCGCAGGCACGCAGTCAATGACAGTTTATAAACCGGTCGCACAGCTCGCGCGCCGCGCGGCCGAAGCCGCCGTCGCTCTGGCCAGGCACGAGAAAGTTGAAAGCACTTCAGCCATCAATAACGGGAAGGTTGACGTCCCTTCGGTGCTGCTGGACCCAATTGTCGTTGACAAGAACAATATCGTTGATACGGTCATCAAGGACGGCTACCAAAAGCTCGAAGATGTCTATAGAAACGTTCCCCTGGATCAGCGACCAAAGGCGAAGATGGAAGAGTTCGGACAGAAGTTAACACGTAGCGTGGTGTCGACTATTCTAAATCTTGCGCTTCTTGTCTTCTAAGACGAGCCTGGAGTTTGGCCACCTAAGGGCAATCCCAACGGGATTGCATCTCACAGCCCAAGGTTGCCGTACTCGGCTACCTTGGGACAGAAATTGCGCCCGACCCAACCCCGACGGGGTTGCGCCTGGCGATTCGAGTGTTGAACGACCAAACGTGGCGGCGTTGTGTAACGGGCACGGTAGCCGCAACCCCGTCGGGGTTGCCATCAACGACCGACTAAGCGTTGGCGCGGCACCATCCCCAGGGTAGCCGAGTACAGCAACCCTGGGCTGAGAGATGCAACCCCTTCGGGGTGGCTATCGGCGAGTCCATGTCAGTAACCACAAGCGCTCCGCTACTGGAGATGCGCGACATCACCAAGTCCTTCCCAGGCGTTCGCGCGATCGACGGCGTGACATTCGACTTGTTCGCCGGAGAAGTTCATGCGCTGGTCGGTGAGAACGGCGCGGGCAAGTCAACGCTGATGAAGGTCCTGGGCGGCGTCTACCCTTACGGTACTTATGATGGTGAGATTCTGATTGACGGCGAGGCGCGCAGCTTCCATAGGGTACGGGAGGCTGAAGAGGCCGGCATCGCCATCATCTTTCAAGAACTCTCGATCATCAAGGACCTCAACATTGGTGAAAACATATTCCTGGGACGCGAGCCGCGCCGCTTCGGCGTCATCAACTGGGAAGAGCTTTACAGCAGAGCCCAGAAACTGCTCGACGAGTTGCACCTGCCGCTAGACCCACGCACATCGGTCGGCCAACTGGGTATCGGACAGCAGCAACTCGTCGAGATCGCCAAGGCGCTCTCGCAGCAGGCCCGCATACTCGTACTCGACGAGCCGACCGCCGCCCTGACCGATGCAGAAGCCGAAACGCTCTTTCACATTCTCGACAACCTTCGCAAGCGCGGCGTGGGCATGATCTACATCTCGCACAAGCTCGACGAAGTTTTTCGAATTTCGGACCGCATCACGGTCCTGCGCGATGGGCGCACAGTAGGAACCGAGCCCGCCAACGCAATCGACGAAGCTTACGTCATCGCCCGCATGGTCGGGCGCGAGGTCGGTGACATTTTCCCGAAGGCCGACCACGAGCGCGGTGAGGCCATCTTCGAAGCGCGTAACATCACCGTCGAAGACCCCAACGTGCGTGGCAAGATGCTCGTACGGGGCGTTAGTTTCGCGGTGCGTCGCGGCGAGGTCCTCGGGATCGCCGGGTTAATGGGAGCGGGCCGTAGCGACCTTCTGATGGCTATCTTCGGTGCGCACACGGGGTCGACTACGGGCGAGATTCTGATCGAGGGGAAACTGGCGCGCATAGCGCGGCCCTCGGATGCCATCAGGCATGGTCTCGGCTTCGTCACCGAGGATCGGAAGCGATTCGGACTCGTTATCGACCAGACGATCTTGAGAAACATGACACTCGCCGGTCTGAGGAATCTTTCGGGGCGCTTCGTGACAAACGAACACGCGGAGGCTGCGACGGGCGAGCGCGCAATGAAGGATTTCAGTGTCAAGGCCGGCTCCGTGTTCACTATCGTCGGCACGCTGTCGGGCGGTAACCAGCAAAAGGTCGTGCTGGCGAAATGGCTTCTAACCAAACCGCGAGTACTATTTCTGGATGAGCCGACTCGGGGCATTGATGTTGGCGCGAAACAGGAGATCTATGCGCATATCAACAACCTCGCCCGCGCAGGTCTGGCCATCGTGCTCGTCTCTTCCGAGTTGCCCGAAGTCCTCGGTCTCTCAGACCGTGTGCTTGTATTGCACGAAGGGCGGGTGACCGGAGAATTTCAGCGAGCCGACGCCACCGCCGAACGCGTTATGGCCTGCGCTACAGGACACACACGAAGCGCAGCTTGACAGGACTGCCTTCGCTTTTGAACATACGCGTTGAAGAAAGACTGCCATGATTCAGCAGACCGACGAACCTGTGATCAAACACACTCCCGCCGCGGCGGACGCCGCGCAAAAGAAGGGGCTCGCCTCGCTTAAGATTCCCACTTCGGCTTTGCGGGCCTACACGATGGTTCTTGCGCTGATTGTCGTCTGGCTGCTTTTCACCTGGGCCACAGGCGGAGTCTTTCTGGAAGCCCGCAACTTTTCCAACCTGATGCGGCAGACGGCTGTGACTGGCGTGCTCGCGGTGGGCATGCTGATGGTCATCGTCAGCGGACATATAGACCTTTCAGTTGGTTCGGTCGCGGGTCTGACGGGCGGCATTGCCGCCATGCTGCTGACGTGGCTCGGCTGGGGACTTGTACCGTCACTTGCTGCGGCCGTTGTGGTGGGAGCCGGTATCGGCCTGGCGCAAGGCACGCTGGTCGCCTACGCGAATGTGCCTGCGTTCATAGTTACTCTGGGCGGACTACTGATTTGGCGCGGCGTCATCAAAGGAGTGAGCCGGGGTAGCACGATTCCTGTCGAGCTCAGATCGTTTAAATTCATCGGCCAGGGTTATGTTGCTCCGATCGCCGGAATCGCGATCGCGGTTATGGCAGTAGCCGCCATAGTTTTGATCAACGTTCAGCGAACTCGCGCGCGGTCTCGCCATGGCCTGACTGCTCAAAGCGTGACGAATACTGTTTTCCGAATTGTGATCCCCTCGGCAGTCATTGTTGGATTTATCCTCGCTCTGAACTCTTATGCAGGTGTCCCGATTCCGGTAATCATTCTGCTTGCTGTCGCGTTAGCTGGAGCTTTCTTGACACAGAACACCACCTTCGGCCGGTATCTCTATGCCATTGGCAGCAATCGCGACGCTGCGCGACTTTCGGGCATCAGAGTCCGCCGGCACATTCTGGTTGTCTTTTGCCTGATGGGCGCCCTGGCGGCGGTGTCGGGCATCATCTACACGGCGCGAGTCGGCAGCGGGTCGCCTGATGCTGGTGTGCTCCTCGAGCTCGATGCGATTGCGGCCTGTGTCATCGGAGGAGCGAGCTTGATGGGTGGGCGGGGCACAATCTTCGGCGCGTGCCTCGGTGCGCTGTTTATGGCGAGCCTGGATAACGGCATGTCTCTCAAGAACATTCCTGACTTCACGCAGGATATTGTGAAGGGCTCGATTCTGGTCGCCGCTGTGGGACTCGACATGTTCTGGCGACGCAAGAGCGGATAGCGCCGTTTCTTCGTAGTGATGGCGTGCTGAGGTGACGGTTGCTCTCGCGCCACAAAGGCACCAAGCCACCCAGCTACACAAAGACAGGCTTTGTGGGCCTTCGTGTCCTGGTGGGGAATCATCGGCGATGAAAAACAGAGTCTCCAGTTTTGTAGTTATACTAGCCGTAACTAATCTCTTTATACTTTCGACATCTTTTTCCCAATCTGAATCCGTCGGTGTCTTTGAGCGCCAGAATGACATCGGCAACGTTTATAAGCCGGGCTCCGCGACCTACGATGCTGAAAAGCAGGAATACACCATCAAAGGTTCCGGAGCCAATATGTGGTTTGACCACGACGAATTTCATTTCGTGTGGAAGCGCATGAAAGGCGATTTCATCCTGACCACAAGAGCTCAATTCATCGGCGAAGGTGTGGAGCAACATCGAAAGATCGGATGGATTGTGCGCTCAAGCCTTGATTCAGACTCCGCGCATGTTAATGCAGCGGTGCATGGCGACGGCCTCACATCTCTACAGTTCAGGCGAGGCAAGGGAGCGATTACCGAGGAAGTGAGGTCGTCCCTCAAAGGCGCGGACATAATTCAATTGGAGAGAAAAAGCAATACCTACACCATGTCGGCGGCACGTTTTGGTGGTGCCTTTGTCACACAGCAGGTATCGGATCTGACGCTGGGCAGCGAGGTTTACGCCGGGCTATATGTCTGCTCGCATAATAAGGACGTAGTCGAGAACGCTGTTTTTAGTGATGTGCGGATTACCGTACCTGCGAGGGATGATCTCGTACCCTACAGAGACTACATCGGAAGTAACCTGGAGATACTGGACGTCGAGTCCGGAAACCGAAAGATAATCTACCGCGCGCCCGATTCCATACAGGCGCCCAACTGGACGCCTGATGGCAAAGCGTTGATCTACAACAGCGGAGGCCGGCTATATCGTTTTGACCTGGCCAAAAAAACGCCGGTGGTGATAGACACAGGCTTTGCCATCAGTAATAACAATGACCACGTTCTGTCTTTTGGCGGGAAAACGATAGGCATCAGTCACCACAGCAAAGAGGATCAGAATAGATCGATCATCTATACACTGCCTGTTCAGGGAGGGATGCCGAAAAGGATTACTTCAAAAGGCCCCTCATATCTGCATGGCTGGTCGCCCGACGGTAAGTTCCTCATCTACACCGCAGAAAGAATTGGAGACTTTGACATCTATCAAATACCCGCGGAGGGCGGCGAAGAAATCCGGCTCACCAATGCTAAAGGACTGGATGATGGCCCGGAGTATAGCCCCGACGGCAAATATATTTACTTTAACTCAGTCCGTGGCGGAACGATGCAAATCTGGCGGATGAGGCCTGATGGTAGCGGACAGGAGCAGATCACAAACGACGAGTTTAATAACTGGTTTCCGCATATTTCTCCTGACGGTAAATGGATCGTGTTCTTATCTTTCTCTAAGGATGTTGATCCGAGCGATCACCCATTTTACAAACAGGTTTATCTTCGGTTAATGCCTGCAGCGGGAGGCGGTCCCAGAGTGATCGCCTATGTTTACGGTGGGCAGGGCACGATCAACGTACCCTCCTGGTCACCCGACAGCAGGAAGGTGGCCTTTGTCAGCAATACGGATATCAGATAAGCATAGCCTTGTCGGCATTGGCGTGATGCCCCATCGGATGATGACTAAAACTCAAGCTGCTTCAAATAATCTATGCTCATCTTGATGCTATCAAACGGGGAGCCGGGCGTTTCGTCTTGCTCGACAAAGTAATGCTTGATGCCCGCTTTATCAGAGTCTGCAAAAATCTCTTTGAAATTTATCGTTCCGTGCCCGACTTCGGTGAAGAAGTGTTTTGGCGTGGCATCCATGTCTTTGACGTGAACGAGCGGGAATCGTCCGGGATGTGTTGAAAAATATTTCAAGGGACTCAGCCCAGCTTTCGTTATCCAGTAGAGATCCATCTCCATTCTCACCGTCTTCCGGTCCGTTCCCGCGAGCATCAAGTCATAAGGGATCCTGCCGTCAATCGGCGTGAACTCGAAGTCATGGTTGTGATAGCAGAATTGGAGTCCGGCTTTCTTCAATCGTCCTCCGGCTTCGTTGAACAGGTCAACCAACCTCTTGTAATCATCGAGCGACTTTCGTTCTTCCGGGAGCAAGTAGGCGCATACGACATACTGATGCCCGATTGTCTTTGCCGCATCAATCGTCTGCTGCAAACTGTTGCGAAGCACAGCAGTCAGAACGTGAACAGACGGGGCGGCGAGATTGTTCTTTGCCAAAGCGTCCTTGACCTGCTGCGGCGTGCGATTGAAGTAACCTGCGAACTCGACTTCGCTGAACCCCAAAGCAGCCACTTTGGCAAGCGCGCCTTCAAAATCTTTCTCCAACTCTCTTCTCACGGTATAGAGTTGAAGGCCGATCTTTGACAGTTTTCTCGGCCTTGCGATTGAAGCAATCACATTTGATTTCGTCAGGCACAAACCGCCCAACGCTCCGGCGAATGCATGATTTAGGAATAATCTACGATTCATGACATTTATTTCCGAGTTTGCCTCTGACCTCTCCGGTGAGCGTGTCCCGGCGCGGCTTCCAGCGTGAATTTCTCCTTGAGATTGCCGACAAAAACTTCAAAATCTCCCGGCTCGACCGTCGGCTTGAGGTCGGCCCCGATGAAGGATAGATCGTCGCGTCGTAGCGTGAACGTGAGCGCCCGGCTCTGGCCCGGCTCCAGATAAACTTTCGCGAAGCGTTTGACGCGCTTACCCGGCGGCGCAACTGTTGCCACTACATCGCGCACGTAAAGTATGACGGTCTCTTTGCCCGCGCGCTGCCCCGAGTTGGTCAGCGTCACGCTGACATTCATCTGGCCATTCACCGTCATCGCTTTTTGCGCAAGTTTCAGATTGCTGTAGGTAAATGTCGTATAGCTCAAGCCATGTCCGAACTCGAACTGCGGTTTGAAAGCCATGTTGCCGAAGCTCGTCTCTTCGGTCTCAAAGAGTTTGTGATCGTAGGTGATGAAACCGTTGGCCGTGCGCGGGTAAGTGAAAGGAAGCTTGCCCGACGGGTTGTAATCGCCGAACAGTACGTCCGCGACTGCCGTGCCGCCTTCGTTACTCGGGTTGTACGCCATCAGGATTGCCTGCGCGCGGTCGACTATCCGATTGATGACGCGGGGGCGGCCTTCGACGAGCACCAGTACCACCGGCTTGCCTGTAGCTTCGATTGCTTCTGCAAGTCTCAACTGGGCCTCGCCGAGCGTCAGGTCAGTGATGTTGCCGGGAGTTTCGGCATATGAGCCTTCGCCTAAACAGACAACCGCCACGTCCGCTTCGCGCGCCGAGCGCACAGCCGCTTGAATGTCTATTTCTTTATCGAGCGTACTGCCGGGAATGTATGTAATATTTTTTCCAATCTGGGCCTGCATCGCTTGAAGAATAGTCGGCCGGTCCTTTGGATACAGTTCGGCTTTATCGCCTTGCCACACATATGTCCAACCATTGTTAAGCGAAATAAGCGAGTTTGCCGTCGGGCCTGTTACGAGCACCTTGCGATCTTTAGCGAGAGGCAAGAGACTGTTTTCGTTCTTGAGGAGCGTCATTGATTCGCGCGCGGCCTGCAGACTGATTTGTCTCGATTCGCCGGTGCCGAATGAGGTCATTGGAGCTGAAAGCGTCGGATTTTCGAATAATCCCAGATCAAATTTGAGACGCAGAATGCGGCGCAAGGCTTCGTCGATGCGGGACATCGGCACGCGGCCTTCCTTGACCAGCTGAACCAGGAGATCGCTAAAACTGTAACCGCTTGGCACCATGCTCATGTCTATGCCGGCCATTATAGCCAACCGCGTCGCCTCTTTTTCGTCGACGGCCACCTTCCACTGGCTGACAAGCTTTTTGATATCCTCCCAGTCTGAAACGACGACGCCTCGAAAACCGAGTTCGCCACGCAGGATGTCCGTCAATATATGATGATTGATGTGGCCGGGAATACCATTGATCTCCCCGGAGTTTACCATTACAGAGCGTGCGCCTGCTTTGATGGCCGCGGCGAAGGTTGGCATGAAATATTCACGCAGATAGTTTTCCGGGACCCAGGCAGAAGTGCGATCTCTGCCGTTGAGCGGAAAACTGTATCCCATATAATGCTTGAGCGATGTGGCGACATGATTGGGGGATGAAATGTCGTCGCCTTCTATACCGCGTACGAAAGCCGCACCCAAAACTTTCGCGAGATACGGGTCTTCGCCGAAGGTTTCATAGAAGCGGGGCCACAGAGGTTGCCGCCCAAGGTCGAGGACCGGCGAAAAAGTCCATGGAATTCCGGCGGCGCGCGTCTCGACGGCAGTAATCTCCGCCAGTCGCTGCATCAGGAAGGGATTCCATGTGGCAGCCATCCCAATCTCCTGCGGGTAGAGCGTCGAGCCGCGCTCGTAGTTTGCGCCGTGAATCGAATCAATGCCGTAGATGACGGGAATCTTGAGGCGGGTTCTCTGACTGGCCTCTTGAATCTTGCGAATAATGTCGTGCCACTTCTCAACGGGCAATGCTTGATCTTTAACATTCAGGATCGAGCCGGCGCCGTATTTGACAACGGCCTTCTCCAGTTTGGCGGGGTCAATCTGAATATCCTGGTCCTTGCCCGTCGTAACCATTCCTATCTCAAGCTGAGTCATCTGGCCGACCTTCTCTTCAAGCGTCATGCGGGGGAGGAGTGCTTCGACACGCCGCTTGTTATCGCGCGCGGGAAAAGGCGCAAGCGTCGCTGTCTGGAAGAAGGCATCGCTGTCGTTAACGTCCACCAGTACCGGTCCCCTGGTTCCCTGCGGGGTCACTGCGCTTTGTTGCAGGGCCAGACAAAAGATTGGGGCGGACATTATCGCCAACATAACGAGTGTGGTTTTCATAGTAGTCAGCTATATCCTTGATTGAAGAATCGAGATCGAAGTAACTGCGAATTCAGTATCCGCCATTTGCGCCCATTCTCTGGCATTCTTATTTTTTATTCAAGCACAATTTTGGCTTATAACCGCTTTGTAAGTTTTGACTTTTAATCCTCGAACTTCTTATCTAGTATTGTGGCCGGATTCGGAATCTTATTATTAGTCTCTGGATTCAAAAACCATGCGACGCATAGATCTCAAAAAAGTTAGTGTTGCTCGCTCCGACACGATCCGTAATATCAACCGCCAAATCGTGCTCAACTATGTACGTGAGCGAGCGCCCATATCCCGCGCCGAGATCGCTCAGGAAACAGCCCTTCAGCGCTCGACCATATCGCTCATCGTCGATGAGTTGAAAGCTCAAGGTCTCATTGAGGAGTTCGAAGGCGAATCTACCGGGGGTCGTCCGCCGACTCTTCTACAATTACGTGCCGCCGACGCCATCGCTATCGGGGTAGACATAAGCACTAAAAACACAATCGTCGCGACAAGCGATCTCGCCGGGCGTGTGCTTGAGCAGGAAGAATTCGTGACCGATCCGAGTTCGAAGACGACCCTCAATAAGATAATTGACTCCGCTCGTAAGCTCATTAAGAAGGGGGTAGAAATTGAAGGCATCGGCATTAGTCTGCCAGGCCTGGTCGATTCAGAGACAGGAAACGCGCTTTTCGTCCCGCGTTTCAAGTGGCGCGACTGGGCCGTCGCGGAAGAACTGAAGGTTGGCACGGGATTGCCCGTGAGGGTTGATAATGATGCGAACGCGATGGCACTCGCCGAGTTGTGGTTCGGTCGTCCTGAAATTCGCGAGGTGCGCGATTTCATCATGATACTTGTCGAAGAGGGGCTCGGCACGGGAATAGTCTTTGATGGACAGGTCTATCATGGTGTAGCCGGAGCCGCCGGCGAATTCGGGCATATGATAATCGGCACAAACGCCCCCGTCGCGTGCGCTTCCGGCAGTCGTGAGTGTTGGGAAGCATTTGCCTCGGAGCGCGCGGCTCTCGCTCGCTACATGAAGCTTTGTGATAGCGCTGATATTCACAGCGAGCTAACCTTTGCGCAGATGATGGAGCGAGCTCTGAATGGGGAGGGTGCGGCAAGAGCCGCGCTCATTGAGACCGCACATTACCTCGGCGTCGGCATCTCGAATTTGATGAAAGGCCTCAGTCCCGAAGCGGTAATTGTCGGAGGCCAGATTGCACGGGTATGGCCCTTAATTGCTCAAGAACTTAAGAGTGCCGTCGAGGAGAACAGCATCTGCGGTGGCTTGCCATCCGCAAACATTATCGCTTCAACCCTTGGAGCGAATCCGAGGCTCATGGGCGCATTGAGCCTGGTCCTCGCAAGCAAGTTCGCCTCTATGGTTCCGGCTTAAGGAAAGCTCCCGTCCGACCCGTAGCGGGACTAATATCGGCGCACGAAATTCCTTGACAAGGGTTGACCGAAGTGATACTTTTGCCGGGTCTTACAACAAAGCGGCAAGCAAGCGGGTCAGCAGTTTCAGTCTAGCAGTCATTTTCCGGCAATAGATTCACAGGGTTCACCCAACGCAGATTGGGGTTCTCCTCATTCGTGAAACGAACATGACTCTACAAATCTCTCCAAAATTTGAAAACCATTCCCGACCAGATAAGGAGGCGAAGATGGGCAGAAATCTTTTGGTGAAAGTATTTGTGCTCTGCCTGTTCATTTGCTGTGCGTCTTCCGTCAAAGCGCAACAGGATACAGGTAACATCAGCGGAACCGTGACCGATCAGAGAGGTGCGGTGATTCCGGGTGCGGAGGTGACGATAACCAACGAACGTACGGGTCTTAAGAGAACCACTTCGACCAAGGGCAGTGGCTCCTTTACTGTCTCTGTGCTGCCAGTCGGATCCTATTTGGTGAGGATTGAGGCTAAAGGATTCAAGATAGGCGAGCACCGAGGAGTTGACCTCCACGTCGGTGAGGAGAAAATCCTCTCGACGGTTCTTGAAGTTGGCCAGGTAACCGAGACGGTGGAAGTCTTAGGCGGCGCGACTCAGGTGGAACTGACTACGGGAGAAGTCTCGAGTCTGATTCGCTCTGAACAAGTAAAAGAACTACCCCTGAACGGTCGAAGCTTCGTGCAACTCACCTTACTGGTTCCGGGCGCGTCGGTGAGTGACAGTACGAGGACCGGCAATACTGGCCTCCTTGCCGGGGTGGACATCTCCATGAGCGGGAACCCTGCGAATGCCAACGCCTGGTTGGTCGACGGGGTGGATAATGTCGATCACGGATCGGGACGCACGATTCTGGTCTACCCTTCCATAGATTCGATCGAGGAGTTTAAGGTGCAATCGAACTCCTACTCGCCCGAAATGTCCGCCGCAGGCGGAGCTCAAATTAGTCTGGTCACCAAATCGGGCACGAATGCGTTTCACGGATCTGGCTACTTCTTTTTGCGCAACGACGTGCTGAACGCCACAAACTTCTTCCTCAATCGCGACGGTGCGCCAAAACAGCAACTGGACTACAAGAACTTTGGCTATACCATCGGCGGACCAATCAAGAAGGAGAAGCTTTTCTTTTTCTGGTCGCAGGAGTGGCGTCGCGAAGGCCGCGGTGTTGTTCGTAAATCGAGCGTGCCAACGCTGCTAGAGAGGCAGGGGAATTTTAGCGGCCCGCACTCCAATAATGGGAATACTCCGACGGACCCGTTCACCGGCAACCGGTTTCCGAATGATACGATTCCAGCGAACCGGCTCAGCCCGGCTGGATTGGCGTTGTTGAAGCTTTATCCTGAGCCTACCAACGCCAACCTCACCGATAACTGGGTTGCTGCTCCGGTGACAAAGATCCCGACCTGGCAGATTCAGGGACGCGCAGACTGGAACATTAATTCGAAGAACTCGTTGATGTTCCGTTACACCCAGGATAGCTGGAAGAACCCCGCGCCCAACTTTGGCGCAGAGGGTGGTCTGTGGGGCGATACGGGGTTTCCGACCGTGGATTCTACCTGGGATCAGCCCTCTAAGAATATCGCCGCTCGATTGACCACCACCCTCGGATCGACGATGGTCAATCAATTCCAGTTCTCCTACGCCAACAACCGCATATTCATCACAACTGGTCTCGGCGCCGACATTAACACCGAGATCAATTCGAAGATCCCCGAGGTGTTCCCTGGGCCTGATGCTCGGGCACACACGACCTTCTGGGGCGCGCCAGAGTCCGGGCTCGGGGCAAATCTATGGAATATCGCGCCGTGGAACAATGCCCAGGATCTTTGGATCTGGAAGGATGACTTTTCGAAGACTCACCGGGAACATACGTTCAAGTTTGGCGCGTTGTATAGCACAAACAAGAAGGATGAGATTTGTTGCTCCAGCGCTGACTCGCCGCAGTTCTGGGGACCGAACGCGGTTCCCGGAGGCGCAGGCAAGGGCGGAGGGTGGGGTGATGCCAACGCTCCAGGCAACGGGGGGCAGGTTACGGGCAACGGCCTCGCTGATCTGCTGCTCAAAGGAACGTATTGGGGCGGGGCCGACGAGCAGTCTTTCGTGCCGACCTCGCAGATCCGATGGCGGGACTATGAGCTTTACGCTACAGACACCTGGAGGGCACGTCCCGGTCTAACCATCACCTATGGGTTGCGTTTCAGCCGCCTGCCACAGACTTACCAGAAAGATAATCTCTTAGGCAATTTCGTGCTGTCGGTCTACGATCCAAAGAAAGGATCAGATCCGCTCAACGGTCTGATCTTTCCAAAGGAACTAAAACTGCCTGACAAAGGAATACTGGGTGGAGACGCCAACTTGAAAGGCATTGATGTCGGACGCGCGCTCCGAGAGAGTCATAATAACTTCAGTCCGCGCATCGGAATCGCGTGGGACCCGACAGGAAAAGGCAAATGGGCGATTCGAATTGGCGCGGGAAGCTTCTTCGGGCGATCAGATCTGAGTAACCCGGTGGGCGCGTTGATACAGAATCCTCCGTTCGTCGCCAAGATCGACTGGGGCGCGGGCCGGCCTCTGGATTCTATTCCAGGGACACCACCTGGAGGTACGTTAGGTACTCCGAGCGCCGCTGCCGATATAAAGTCGAAGACGCAGGGCAGCTATCAGTGGAACCTGTCGATCGAGCGGGAGCTGATGCGCGACACCACGCTTCAAGTCGGATACGTGGGCAATCACGGACATCATCTCCCCATCAATTGGAATCTGAACTTTGTTCCAACGGCACTGCGGGCCCAGTTTGCACGCATTGCTTTAACACCTGGCCATCCGGCCGGCCAGGAAGATCAACTGCGGAATCTTTTTGCCTTAAAAGGCAACCAGAATCTGTTTTACCAGACCTTCGCTGGAGATTCCAGCTACAACGCCTTACAGGTGCAACTGGTTAAACGTTTCTCGCGCAACGTGTCGTACCAGGTGTCCTACAGCTTTTCCAAACTGCTTGCTCTCTCCGACATCAACTGCTGTGGCGGTGGTGACAACACCCGAATCACCGATCCTGATAACCTTGGCTATGACCGCGGGTTGGCGACTTTTGATCGCACACACATTTTGAGCATGAACGCGATCTACAAGCTGCCTTTGTTGACTGGTAAACCTCGGCTGGCCAGAACTGTTTTGGGTGGTTGGGAGGCAACGGGGATTTACCAGTATGCCACGGGCGTCCCGTTAACGATCACGGGAGGACCAGGCATTGGGATCAGCAACAGGCCCGACCTGATTGCCAATCCGGAAGGCGCTCATACCGCCGAGAACTGGATCAACCCGAGCGCGTATGTTTTGCCAACGCAGTTGGGACGCCTCGGATTCTCATCAAAAGGTTCAGTCAGGGCGCCCGGGATCAACAACCTGGACCTCGCAGTCTACCGCAACTTCAAATTGCCGAGGGAGGGTATGTCCGTCCAGTTCAGGGCGGAGTTCTTCAATGCGTTGAACCATACTCAGTTCCTGGGTATAGATACGGGGTTTTCAACCGGCTCAGGGACAAACCACTCCGGGCAACAAATAGAAGGCGTATCGCTCATTCCTAATTCAAACAACATAGGATGTCAGATACTCCAAAATGGCAATCCGACAGGGAAATTCACGTCGGACTGCAACATAAACCAGAACTTCGGACAGGCCACGCGCGCGCGTGATCCTCGCGAGATTCAATTCGGCATAAAGTTCAACTTCTAGCCGAATGATCAGCCTTACCGCCATCTGGGCGCACCGGCGGATGCCGGTGCGCCCTTCTTGTTGTGGTACAATCTAAGCGCAATCTCGTAAAATCAAATCCGCTTTTTTGGAATCGGGATGTTTTCAAATCGGATCACTCGTCGGACATCAACCCTCATCCTACTATGTGGAATTCTTGGGGCGCTGCCACCAGCTATTATGATGTCTGCCCAGAAGAGCGCCAGAGACGAGATAAACGAGCGACTTCAATTGGCCCAAAAGCTTCACCAGCAGGGCGAGCTGATACGGGCAACCAGCGAGCTGCGCCAGGCGCTCGGTCTCACCCTTGAGCAGTTGGGAATCATCTACGATGCTTTGGGAAGCCTGGATAAAGCGACGCTTGCCTTTGCTGGGGCGATCGAAGCCAAGTTTGATTCTGACAACTCGCTGCTCGGCCTCGCAATCGTCTATCTGAAGAAGCGCGAGTTTGAAAAAGGGGTCGAGGCGGTAAAGCTTCTGCTGGCTCAAAAACCTTTTCATCCCGACGGGCGTCACTTACTCGGAAAGCTTTATTTCAGCATGGGACGATTCGACGCGGCCGTCCTCGAGCTGGAAGAGGCAGCGCGCCTCTCCCCTGGTGATTCCAGCGTGGCCGGGACTCTTGCAATTGCATATCTGAAACAGAAGCGATTAGAGAACGCGAGGAATTCTTTTGGCGTCATGGTAGCAAATCTGGGAGAGTCGGCTCAGCTGCGCATCTTCTTCGGAGCCGCATATCGTCAGACTGACTTCATGAATGAGGCAATTGCGGAGTTCAAGCGGGCCGTCGCGTTGAATCCTGAGTATCCTAGGGCCCATTACTATCTGGGCTTGGCCTATCTTTCACAGGAGGGGAGAGACAAGATCGCGGAAGCAAACGAGCAGCTTCAGGCTGAGTTGCGGCGCGACCCAAACGATTACCTGTCCAACTATCTGCTCGGCCTGGTTCATCTGACCGAGCGACGGCTCGAGGAAGCAGTCCGCTACTTGGACAAGGCTGCGCAGCTCGACACTCAAAAGCCTGACGCGCCGTTGTTCCTGGGGCAGGCGTATTCTCTTTTGGGGGAACAAGAAAAGGCTATCCCACTGCTTGAACGAGCCATCCGGCTCACGCAAGATCCGAGTCGAAATCAGTATCAGATTGCCACCGGTCACTATTTGCTCGCCCAGGCTTTTCGCCGCCAGGGAAAGATGCAGGAGGCCGCCAGCCACGCCGATCTGGCGGCACAGTACAGGGCCAAATCGGCGCAAAGCGAAACTGAGCGGATGAAATCTTACTTCAAAAGCGGTTCGGTTGCTCCTGATGAGATCAATAACGTGCCCGGCCTGAAAGGTGGAGTAGTAGTAATCAACCAGAGTGCGCCAGACAGTAACGAGCGAACGCGTTTGGAGATAGCCGAAAGAGCGTACGCACAGATCGCCGGCGGCGCATATAACCAGTTAGCGTTGATTGCCGCAAATCAATCCGATTTCAAACGCGCCGCCAGGTATTTTGACCAGGCAGCCACGTGGTACGCCGATCTTCCGGACATCGCCTACAACTCGGGGCTGGCACATTTTAAGGCAGAAGAGTTTCGCCAGGCGATTGCGCCGCTCGAACGAGCGCGAACCAGTCAACCGGATCGAATGCCGATCAATGTGCTTCTGGGCCTTAGCTATTTTTTTGCCGACGATTATGTTCGAGCCGCGCAGATACTGGGGCCTCTGGCCGATCGAGGTATAGATGATTCCCAAGTGCTGTTCGCTCTCGGATTATCGCTCGCTCATTTAGGCGAACGTCAGCGGGGCGGTCAGATCGTTCGGGGTCTCCTGGTGAAGTACCCACAGGCGGCCGAATTGCATCTCGCGATGGGGCAGGTTCATGCTCTGGAAGCAGATTATGCAGGTGCTTCGGCGGAGTTCTCAAAGGCGCTGGAAATAAACCCTTCGCTTGCTGATGTCCATTACTTCGCGGGACTGGCGCTGTTAAAGCAATATAAATTTCCGGAAGCGGCAGAAGAGCTTCGGAAAGAACTCGGCCGCAATCCACAACACGCCAGAGCTCATTATCATCTGGGTTTCATTCTGGTCTCGACGCAACAAGACGAAGAGGCGCTAACGCACTTTGAAGAGGCCGCTCGACTGGATCCGCTATACGCAGATGCGCATTATGAGGCCGGGAAATTACGTTTGCGGCAAGGTCAGATAGATGAGGCGATCAAGCTTCTGGAGCGAGCCGTTCAGTTGGATCCAAACAAATCCTACGAGCACTATCAGCTCGCCCAAGCTTATGGGAAGGCGGGTCGACAAGCCGACGCACAGGCTGCTATGTCACGTTACCAACAATTGAAGGCCAGGGAACGCAAGTTACCATAGGCTTAAACTCCGATCTCTACTTCAATTCACAAGACTGAAGGCCGCTTGCCCCCGCGCGCTGTACTTTCCCAGATTGTCCCTGACATCTATAACCAGGCTGTAACTCCCGGGAGGTAGTCCAGTAAGATGCAGGTAGCGTGAGAATGTTATGTGAGAGGTTGGGTCCGAGTCTTCGTTCAAATGATAACTCGGAAGTCGAGCGTTCATTAATCGTCCTTCGCGCATCAACGACAGCTCGATTGAGACATCCGATTTCTTTCCATCGCTACCGGCCTGCGCATTATATATGTCGAAATAGAAGATCAGATTTTCGCCGTTCCGGAACTGGCAGCGCGCCGAAGGCAGGATCTTTACTCCTTGCACGGTCAGGAACGGATCGCGTGTGGACGCTGACTTGTCGACGTCCTTTGAAAGCAGGATTGTGCTCAGACTAAAGGGAGATTCAGCTGGCGAGGGAAGATTGATCGTCTGTTGATCATTTGAAACCGTTCCGGACAGCAAGTCCTTGACCAGGACTTCGAAAGAATATTCGCCCGCCGACGAGAGTTGAATGTGATTGACAAAGCTGACCGTGCCCGGTTCAAGAACTTTGTATTCAGCGTCAGTCACATCAACCTGCATCGGGCCGCCGAAGCGTTTTAGCAGAATGCCCGCGCCGTTGCGAACCAGCCCTACCATAACCAGGCGAGCTAAATGCCGCCCTTGATTGTCCTCAAATCGAATGGACGCGGAAGGAATCTCAAGAATGACCGGCACTCGGTACTGTTTGTTGTTTTCCTGAAAACCGGCGACGCGCAGGAAAACCGGTATTTTAGCCGCTGCATCGGTCCTGCGAACCTGCTCGGCGAGTTGAAACTCGCCAGGAGTAAGAAACTCATAACCCGCGGGCATTGCATAATAGCCGCTGCGCGCTCTCACAGTCAGCTCCGGTTTTTTTACGCTAACTCGGATCTGACGGAATCTGCCGTCGAGTCGATCATCTTTTGGACGATAGGACAACAGATAGTAACTCCTCATCTCCTGGTCAATGCGATCGAGCCCGACACTCAGGTCGTTAGTATTGTGAATAAGGAATCCTCCAGTTGCATTGGAAATATACCGCAACGCGCTTTCACGCAAGTCACCACCGGCCTGTCGTGCCCGATCGAAGCCGGTCTCACCTCCTCTGGGAATTTTATTATCCTGCGGGTTCTGTAAGGTGGTGCTAAGATCATCGCGCGGCACCAGATCCCCCCTCAGCTCCCTTGTCTCCAATCCCTGCGACTCAATGCAATAAACCGCTAGTTGAGAACGGTTTGCCAGCGCGGTTACGGAATGAAGCTCGTCTTCGACGGAAGGTCCGACCACAAAACCTTCCGAAAAGAGCATCAGTGTCTTTCTTCCTTCAATCGTTTTTACTCCCGCGGCGATGGCCCGGATCGCAGAAAGCACGCCCAGGCTTTGTCGACGATCCAGTCCGGAGCGCAGAGCCACATCCAGCGATGCGACGTGTTGAGCTATGATCGCGGTTCCTAAGCTCTGAAGGCGGGAAGCAAGTGCTGCGGCTACAGCCGTGGCGTTTTGTCCAGACGGAGTGGACCCGATGCTACTCTCCTGGAACTGCATAAGTGGCGACTGCCCCGCCTCGATGTTGGAGTTGAGCGTCGCGCGATCATATGCCATGGCGGAACCCGCAAGATCGGTTTTCTTCAGCGCTTCAATCAACTTTGGTTTATCGTTGGTAAAATCCGTCAGAAGCCGAAGCCCAGAACCGAGAATAAAGACCGCCATGAAATCCTTGGGTAGCATCCGTTCCTCAACAAATTTGATTGAGGCTTTCTGAATGAGCTTCTGATTTTCGAATTTCGTGGTCGAGTAATCCAGCAGGAGAATCGTCAAGTTTGGGAGAGTCGATTGGATTGCGGGAGATTTGTTTTCTCCGTTCGGCTGGACGTCCGAACCTTTTGGTGATTTCCTGTCGGCGATCCCCGGTTTCTCTAACCCTCCACGAATCACTCGAAACGAATCAAGCCGCTGAGGGACACCATCTTCGTAGATTTCAAAATCCTGAGCGGTCAAATCGCCTATTAAGCGATTCCTGTGATCAACTACAACCGCATCAACCAGAACTTCCGTTGATCGAAGTTTGACGGCTTCCGTTTTTTCTTGTTGACCGGTAGTCTGAGACTGAATCCTATCGGCAAGTAAATTGAATATCACTAAACCGCTTGTGATGATTAAAGCGAGTTTGCGCATGTTTCTAACCTCCTCATAGTCTATGTTCGATCTCCAAAGCAACCGAGCGAGACTGCCGAACCCGTGAATTAAAGCTACCTAGCTATCGATTCAGTTTAAGGCTTTGACGGCGCCGTTCTTTTCACAATACCTTTACCTTCTTCAATTACCAGGAACTGGTTAACCGCCACATCGCGAAAGACTTCGGTCTTTCCGCCGGACGGCCACCGGATTTCGATTGAATCGATTCGATTCTTCTTGCCGAGACCAAAATGCAGTCGAGTATCGTTCTGGGAAATGTAGCTTCCTCCGCTGTAAACCTCTCTTAGTTGCACCAGGTTGTCTGCGGTCACTTTGACCAGCGCTCCAAGAGCGTCATGGTTTTTTTTCGCGCCGACCGTCTTGATGCTGATCCAGTTGTTGCTGTTCCCGCCATCGTTTCGCAGAACCACCGGTGCGCCGTCGAGATTATTAATGACAACATCGACGTCGCCATCATTGTCTATGTCCCCGAATGCTGCCCCACGGCTTACTCGACGGAGCATCAATGCATCTCCGCAACTGGCAGCTACTTCTGCGAAGGTCCCGTTGCGCTCGTTGTGGAAGAGGAGAATTCGTTGAGTGTAAGTAGTGCTTGCGCTGGCATTGTCCATTTGAGGATACACGTGACCATTGACTTCCATCAGATCCACCCAGCCGTCATTATCGAAGTCGATAAAATCGGCGCCCCAGCCTACGTAGGGAATACTGACTTGAGCGATCTTAGAGGCGAACGAAACGTCGTCAAAGAACAACCCTTTTTCCTGGCGATACAGCGTCTTAGGCTCATCAGAAAAGTTTGCGATGAAGATATCCAGCAGACCGTCATGGTTGTAATCACCAATCGCTATACCCATCGACCCCTGTTCACTGCCGTCTTCCCTCACGGCGCAACCCGAGAGCAACCCGATTTCCTTGAAAGTGCCGTCCCGATTGTTCTTGTATAAGAAATTAGGGCCCGAATCATTGGCTACATATAGATCCATCCATCCGTCGCCGTCCAGGTCCGTCCATAGAGCGCTCATTCCAAATCGACCATCGGGATCCGAGACGCCCCCCCTCTTGGAAACATCGGTGAAACTTCCATCTCCGTTGTTATGAAAAAGGGAGTCCCCCGCTCCCGGAAGCCCGCGAGGTCCGCACTGCACCGGTGTCCCACGATATTGACAAAACTTGCCTTTGCCGAATTCGGGCAAGTCCTTCAGGTGAAAATCCACATAGTTGGCCACGAACAAATCAATGTTGCCGTCGTTGTCGTAATCCCCGAAGGCAGCGCCCGTTGACCAGCGGGCATCGTCTACACCCGTCTTTTGTGTCACATCTGTGAACGTCCCATCCCCATTATTGTGATAAAGGTGATTTGGTCCAAGGCAGGTGACATATACATCCTCCCATCCATCCGCATCATAGTCGCCAGTGGTCACACCCATAGCCCAACCCGGATATCCGAGTCCCGACTTTTCAGTTACATCGGTAAAGGTGCCATCACCATTGTTGTGATACAAAGCGGAGCGAGAACTTTTGGGATTATTTACTGTTTCTACAGTCAATGAATTTGTGATGTAAATGTCTAACCATCCATCTCTGTCATAGTCGAACAGGGCCACTCCGCCACTCATTGACTCGACAATGTATTTCTTCTCAGGGGCAGAAGTGTGTTTGAATCGGATACCAGTTTTTTCCGTCACGTCAACGAAGCGTACTCCCAGGTCGCTGGTTGAGGATAAGAACACGGGGCCCGACAAGCTCGAAACGGCGAGTGTAACCATTGCGGCCAGCCCAAGGATCACTTTCATCAGAATGCCTTTCGTAGCGCCTGGAAGATTCCTTTGCCCGGATCGGGAAGTATCAGAAAGGCCGGCGTTCGACTGGCCTTATTCTCTCCTCCGCTTTCTTCTGGGCTTCTAAATAAAGCTGCTGCTCCATGCGAGCGCCAGCCTCATTGCCGAGACGCGCATACACCTGGCTGAGCTGGTAATGCACCTTTGGCTCGCTGGCATTAAGTCGAGCAGCTGCCTCAAGAGCAATCCTTGCCTTTTCGTATTGTTGTTCCGAGAAATACACGGTTCCAAGTCCCAGCTGCGCGCGAGCGTCGTCCGGTCTCTGCTCCAGCACGCGCGAGAAGAATTCAACCGCTCGAGTCTTGTCCCCGGTTTCATAGGCAATCATGCCTAGATGATAGAAGGCATCTGCCTGGCGTGGATTCAGTCGTAAGCTTTCTTCCAATTGCTTGCGCGCGTTGTAGAAGTCCTTCTCGAGATACAACGCCCAGCCCATAGACAGGCGGCCATTGGGATCGTCCGGCCTTTGCTGAACATAGCGAGTGAAATATCCAAGCGCGTCGTGGAAATCTGGGGTGTTCAGAAGCGCATTTCCGAGTGACAACAAGAACTCGGGACGATCTGGCTCTAACAAGATCGCCTTCCGCAAAGCGAGGACAGCCTCTGACGCGACATTGTTTTGCAGACTCAATTGGGCAAATTCGTAGAGCAAGTCAGGGGAGTTCGGAGCCAGGCGTAGGGCCTCCAGCAGATATTGCCAGGCGCGATGAGTATCCATCAGCTTGAGGGCGACGCCGGCAAGCTGCCGCAAGGTGGATATGGAGTCCGGCTTCAGGGCTAGAACTTTACGCAGACTCTCTTCGGCATTGGAAAAGTCACCCGCTGTGATGTAAAACCGGGCCAGCAAGTCCCAATAATCAGGCGGTCGAGCCTCTATTGGAATAGCCAGCATTGTCTTAGCTGCTTTGGGAAACTCACCTCGATCTGCGTACAACAACGCCAGGTTATGAAGTACTTCTGAATTGATAGGACGAATCTCGGCTGCTTTCTCAAGGATAGAAACTGCGCGCTCTCTCTGATTGGTCTGTTTGTACAGATAGCCGAGGTTTACGTAGGCCTCGGAAAGTTTAGGATTAACCTGCAGGGCGTGTTGAAACAACGCCTCGGATTCAGCGATACGCTGTTGCTTATGTCGAACGATTCCGAGCATATTGAGTGCCTCGGCAAAATCAGGTCGCCTCTTGAGAAGTCTTACGAGTAGCTGCTCGGCGGTAATCAAGTCGCCCGTTTGGATGCGATGTTCGGCCTGTCTCAATAGAGTTGCCGAGTTCGAAGCCTGCGCGGCATTGACCCATTCAGCGAAGATAAAGATTATTGCCACTAAGCCGATAGCCCACACGCAGAACTTACAGATTTGCGGCTGAGAAATCATGGACGGCTCACCTGGCATCGTGGTGATTAAAACGATGAGTCGCCATTGTAACAGAGCCAGTTAGAAGCCCCAAGTTCTATCAAATCGAGAGCCTATTAACTCGATCGTTAAACAACATTTGCGGGCTTGCCGGACAGTGGCTCTGCGCGTTAGCCCACCAAATTAACGCCTGTAACGTTGACTTGCCCCATGCCCTCGAATATGCTCAACGGAACAACCAAGTTGGTTTAGTGGAAACAAGTATTTTTTTGGCCAGTGAGCTCATTTGTTTGTCATCCAGATAGGCCTCACCGTGGCTTTTGGTTCGGCTCTTACGTACTTATGTTGGGGAGCGCCCTTTAATGGACTTCCACGATGATCAACTGGCGAACATCTATCGGCCGCCGACGCTAGAACGCGATGGTACCCTTTCAGCAAACCGTTCGCGGACTAATCTACTACTATGCCTGGTAACTGTGGGCCTTATGTTTGGTGTCGTTGAAATCAACGGCGCCCAATCTGGGTCGCAGAAATCAATCGGCGGCGATTACACTAAAACAGAGCAGGAAATCGGCTACATCGGGGACGAATCGTGTCGTCAATGCCATCCGGGTAAATATGAATCATTCAAAAAAACGGGAATGGGCCGTTCGATGTCCAAGCCTCTACCCGATGAACTGGGCATATTCTCCAAACAGGTTACAGTGCACAACGCTGAAACCGATCAGGTCTACTCGATTTATACCGAGAACGGAAAGGCGTTTCATAGGCAATCACAATTGGATTCAGGAAACAAGCCGGTGTTCACTGAAGCGCACGAGGTTGTGTATTCGGTGGGCTGGGGCAACCACGGACAAAGTTATGTGATTTCGCGCGGCGATTTTCTGTTCCTTTCGCCTCTCTCTTATTACACGAGCGTTCACAAGTGGGATCTTTCCCCGGGATTCGAGACAGGCCTTTACCGGGGCTTCACAAGACCAGTAGGCAGTTTGTGCGTCTCATGTCACAGTGGGTTACCTCAACCGGTGCAAGGGATGACAAATCAGTATCTGAACCCACCCTTTCGAATCCTGTCTATAGGCTGCGAGCGGTGCCATGGACCAGGTGCGGTCCACGTATCAGGGCAGCGCACGGCGAAGTCAGACACGAAATCACTGGATAGTTCGATTGTAAATCCGCGATTGCTTCCCCCGCGCTTGCGAGACGATGTGTGTTACCAATGTCATTTGTCCGGTGACGCCCGCGTGCAACGTCCGGGAAAGGGTGCACTCGACTTTCGTCCTGGAACTGCGCTTGATGAAGTCGTCAGCGTATTTTTTGTGCCGGCGAGTCTCAAGGGCAGCGGTCTAGCCGCGCTGAGTCAGCCAGAGCAGATATTAATCAGCCGTTGTCAACAGAAGGATGGTAGCCGCCTCAGCTGCATCAACTGCCATGACCCGCACATTCAACCCGAAGGTTCCAACGCAGCTGAGTACTACCGCAGCAAGTGTATGGAATGCCATAAGACGGCGAGTTGTGGTTTCGACCGCTTGAAACGGGCCGCCACCTCTCCCCCAGACAACTGTCTCAGCTGTCATATGCCCAAGGCTCAGCTCACCAACATCGCGCACGTAGCCTACACTGACCATCGAATTGCGAGGCGACCCACTGATGCCGGGAAAGGATTAATCGCTCGCGATCTGGATCCGGAGAGTAATTTGATATGGGCGACACGGCCTTCAAATCGAGACAGGCCGGACCTTCGCACGCTGGCGCTGGCTTTCGCACAACTGGCCCCAAATTACCCTGGTTATGGTCAACGCGGTTTTCCGGTGTTGGCGAGGGCGGCCAGCGCCTATCCTGACGATGCCGATGTGCAAGCCACCTACGGTGAAGTGCTTCTTGCGATTGGTTCCCCGGAGTATCGAGCCAGGGCAAAGCAAGCGCTCCAGCGGGCAGTTTCTCTGGGATCAAAATCGCCGACCGTTCGGCGCCGGCTGGCGAAGCTGCTAATCGAGGATGGGGATGCGGCAGGATTTGGGCTGCTTCGCGAAGCGATCCAGTTGGAACCATTTAACATCGATGTCTATCTTCAGCTCGCGCGCGCGCAGCTTGCGATCGGCCAGCGAAGCGAGGCAGCTAAGACCCTCGAGCAGGCGCTCAGTTTCGACCCCGGGAATCAAGATGCCAGAAGACTCTTGCGAGAACTGCCTCCTTAGTGAGATGGCATCATTTAATGTCGCGGTTGTTGAATTTCATGCCTGAAGTCTCATTAAGCGATCGCAACGTAGCCGAATCACTTCATTGTGGTTTTGGACCGAAATTTCGCATGCTAAGATAAGAGCAGCAGAGCTACGCTCATACTTAGATTCTGCAGGTGGAGATCATGAGAATTCGTCGGACAGTCTTGCTCGGTATTCTTTGCGTTTTCGTTGCACCCACAGGCTTCCTCGCTCAGGAGTTTTGGAATGAGCCGTTCGAGAAATGGAATTCCAAAAACGTCAGTCGCATCATAAGCGAGTCCCCTTGGTCGCAGAACCAAACGCTCAGTACACCGCTGAGCGGAAAAGGCGCAGGACTTCAAGGGGAGAAAGAGATTTTCAACAAGTTCACCGTGCGCTTTTTCTCCGCCCGTCCGGTTCGGGAGGCCTACGTACGTATGATGCAAATACTCAACAAATACGACGAGATGGCCCCTGAGCAGAGACTTGAGTTCGAATCTCGTTTCAAGCGCGCGCTGAATCTGGATGTGAGCGACCGCGTCATCATAGCTCTGGAATTCGCTTCAAATGACCCCGATGCCAATCGTGAAATGAAACTGTTTTTGGCTAATGCTCGGACGGATACGATCAAACAGAATGCTTATCTGATCAGCCAGCGTCTGGGCAGAGTGAGTTTGCGAGAGTACTTCCCTCCTAGTTCGGATGGAACCGGAGCCAAGTTTATTTTCCCTCGCGCGCTGGACGGTAAGCCCGTGATTGCGACGGGGGACAAAGAGATTCGCTTCGAGTTTGAAGTTCCAGTGATTGACCGCAACGCGGGAGGCCAGAGTAACCGGCAGAAGCTGCTCGTCAACTTCAAGGTCGATAAGATGATTTACAAGGGCGAATTGAGCTATTAGAGTGCAGTTAGTGTTCACCGTTGGCCGGTTTGCTTCTTGATACTGGTTATCGGAATCACAACGGATGATATGTTCCATCCTTCGACAGCAAGAAAGGGCGCTGCCCTACCCAAGTCCCCGACCCTATAAGTCGCGGTAATCTGCTTCCGCTCCCCGGGGGCCAGGGAAAAATAGTTGTCTTGGAAAATGATCGGCAGGACGTCTTTCCCCTCACGGCCCTGTTTGATCTGCAGCCGAATGAAAAACGCCAAAGTGCGACTGGGATTCGAGACGGTTATTGCCGCCACTTCAACTCCCGCTCGTCGCGCTGACCCACCGGACACTGACACTTTTACTGGCGGGAGACTTTGCAGTTGGGTCATGTCGGCGAAAGAGCTTACGGGGGTGTAATACCATTTCGACTTCCGCGGGTCGAGCACGTCATCTTTGGTGGAAAGCCAGTAAAAATTTGAACTCACCGTCTGGCCGCGGCGGTCTGCAAGCGTCAGCCTCAGGAAATAAGTAGGCGACAGGTCCGGAATCCGCGGTAAGACAAAAGCTTTGAGGTTGCTGTCTGCCTGCAAGTCGACGTTGATCGTTTTTGAGAACCTCTCTGCAAACCCTATGTCGTAGACTTGTGCCGTCAACTTCATGTCTTGTAAGGGCTGGTACGTTGTATTTACTACAACGACGGACTTGTCATCATAAGAATATTGGACGTGAACGGGTTCGCATGCCTTCTTTGTCCCGAAGTAACCACCCCCGGGCATCAGAAAATAATCGTAAAGATGCCAAATCATCGAAGGCCACGCATTGTTCAACATCCATTGAACCACGCCGGTTGATGTGTACCTGTTTCGGCCATAAGCTTCGAACATAGCGCGTTGCCCTTCATAGGTCATCAACTGGGCTTTCATCGCATAGTTCTGTGCATCTTTGGCCGGACCATACCGAGCGTTCAACGCTTCCGTGAAAACCGCCAGGTCTTTGAACTCACCGCCGCCGGCGTGGTAGTTCCAAACCTCGTCGATCGGCCAGAGATGTTCTTCCGGGATCATTCGGCGCAAACTTTCAATAGGAGGAACGGCTGGGCCTGGACTGATTTCAGTGGCGAAAGCATGGGCTCCACCTGTTTGTTTATCCAGCAGCCAGTATGCTGGAGGCACCCATTCGTAAGGACCCTCCATCTTTACTCCAGTCGCGCCTGTCACGGTTGTCTCCCTTGCCGTCGCCGAAGAGAGGACGGGGTTGGGCCATTGATACTTCTTTAGGATATCAACATACATCTGCTCGACGTCGGGCGGGGGTGGATTGTCGCTGCCGTTCAGCCAGACGAGCAGGCTCGGGTGATTTCTCAACCGCCTGATTTGATCCGCCTGCGACCTGGCGGCAATCTCATAGTCCTCTTTTGTCCAGGTGGCTCCTGCTTCGTAGTCAGGGCGATGTTGCCAATGCTCCCAATGAGAGCAGCAGCACCAGCCGGCCATAATCAGAATCCCGTACTCGTCAGCAAGGTTGAAAAAGTAATCCGGCTGCAGTTGTCCCTCCAGCCGAATCAAATTCAAATTCATGTCTCTGACATATTGAAACTCACTTTTCACCCTTTCAGCCGTGAATCGCAGAAACACATCCGACGCCCAACCCCCGCCGCGAATAAGAATATCCTTACCATTCACTTTAAAAAGGCGGTGCTTCTGATCAGTTAATGTTGACGTTATCTCCCGGATACCGAAGCGGGTGTTTTGACGATCAGATACTCTGCCATCGGTCGCAAACTCCATTTCGAGGTTATACAAATTTTGCGGGCCTTGATGGATGGGCCACCACACGCGCGGATGTTCGACGTTGAGTTGGGGAAACTCGTTTGGAGTAAAGGTGATTGACATCGTCTCCCGCGGACCAAGTTTGACTGATTGTGAGAAGAGCATTCCATCAATGCGAGCACTCAAGGTGCCTTCGATCTCTCGATTGCTTGCATTATGCGCCTCCGCGTTGACAGTCAAATGTGCGATCTCAAGCGAAGGTAAATCGAAATGAGTAATGACTTGTGGGTATCTAAGCGTGACCGGTCCGCTGGCCGTGATGTAAACATCGCGGAAGATTCCCATGTTCTTGTCGGGCGGAGTGGGATTCCAGTCCACCCACGTCCATGCCAGATCGTCGGTCTGCGCGGGAAAGACCTCTACGGCTACTGTATTTTCCCCGCCTAGCCGGGCTACGTCGCTGATGTTCAACTCGTGAACCCGAAAGGTGCCGGCTATTTCATCCGACCCGGCAATCCGTTGGCCGTTCAGCCAGATATTCGCGCGGAAATTAATTCCTTCGAAGTGAAGCCATATTTCACTTCCGCGATAACTTGCCGGCAGACTAAACTGAGTTCGATACCACCAGGAGTTGCGAAAAGGACTATCTTCAGGCATCGGAAGGTTTGAAAAGTTTTCGCCAATCGGATACTTACAGCCAGGTATCAGTCTCAGATTCATTCCAAAAAAAGGGTCAGGATAAATCTTATCTTCGAGTAGCGTTCCAACAACGGTGGAAGGCACTGCCGCCGGATACCATTTTACTGTTGGCCGGAAAGTGTTCTGCGAAAGCGCATCACCTTTCTCTTTGATCAGGGCCGACGACTGAATGGCCCAGCCTTTTTGTAAAAAGAGCGTCGCGCCGGGAGTCACTTTGCGGTTGAGTTGAACCTTTGCAAAGCCATTTAGCGTTAATAGCAGAATTACTCCCGCCGACATCGCAACAAACTTCCGTTGAGTCCGTGAACGGGACGGCCTTGTGGCAAGAAAACAAAACCCTCGACATAGGGCATGCAGCGAACAGCAGTTAGCGTCGAACCCCTGCAACAGCCGGAAGCGCCTCAGAACGTAGTCCCCTGTGCCTTGTTTCTTTCGTTTTGTCGTCATGTAACGAGGTGAGGCACCATAATACCGCAACCGCGCGACGGGTAAAAAGCATTTGTAGCGTTGACTAACCGTGCAGTTTCCCCGCTTTTATGTTTGACATTTTCGCACGTTGAAAAGTAACTTTTGCGTGAAGACGCCCTCTTTAAAGGACAAACAAATGATTCGACCCGTTCTTGTTGCTGTTGTAGCTGTTTCCCTGGGCATTGCTGATGCATCTCCTGGTCAGGGATATTACTCGCATTCAGGACTTCAAGCTGTCCGCGGCACACTGCCTGAGCGACTCGGTTACCCCGCCGACGCAAAACTTTTGATCGTGCATGCTGACGATCTGGGCATGGCCCACTCTATTGACGCCGCTACGATTAAAGCCTTCGAGAGTGGGCTCGTAAGCTCCGGCAGCATTATGGTTCCCTGTCCCTGGCTGCCAGAGATCGCGGCCTATGCACGAAGTCATCCTGAAGCCGACCTGGGATTGCACCTGACTCTAACAAGTGAGTGGACCTCCTATCGCTGGGGGCCTGTGTTATCTAGGGACCGGGTGTCTTCATTATTGGATCACAATAGCTATTTCTATCTGACGGAAAGCGAAGCGGCATCGCACGCAAATGCAAGGGAGGTCGAAGCCGAGATCCGCGCTCAAATTGACCGCGCTCGAGCGTTCGGCATAAAGCCCACCCATCTCGATTCTCATATGGGCACGCTCTATCAAAACAAGGCCCTGTTCGAGACATTCCTCCGAGTGGCGCGCGATAACAAGCTGCCCGTAAGAATGTCCAAAGAATGGTTTGCTTCGACAAACTACCTGTCTTCGATAATCAATCCGACCGATATCGCGATTGATAGGATAATCACAATTGGCCCGAGTGTGCCGGCTGATGGTTGGTCCAAATTCTATGCGGATGCAATAAAGACCATCCAGCCGGGCGTCACTGAGATGGTCATCCACATTGCCTACGATGATGAGGAGATGCGTGCCGCAACCGTAGATCATCCCGACTGGGGCGCCGCATGGCGGCAGCGCGACCTGCAGTTCTTCACCGGCGATACCTTCCGGAGGTTACTTCAGGAAAATCATATTAAACTCGTCACCTGGCGCGAGATCGGGAAGGCGCAGTACCCGGAGCGGTAGCGAAACAATCGCTTCCTGGCGTCACGATCTGGTCGCATACCCTGCTCCGTTATATGATCCCGTCAACGTGCTTATTCCAAATGATCGAAGTAATCCAGCGGAGGTCCTCCATGTCACTAAACAACCGTTCGCGCCGGGATTTTCTCTCGATTGGAGGTTTTGCCGTGCTGGATGCTTTCGCCTTTCGCGGGATCGCGCGCGCGCGTCAAACAAACCACTCTCTCACCCTCTACGTCGGCACCTACACCTCTGGCAAGAGTGAAGGCATCTACATATACAACATGAACGTGTCCAGCGGCGAGTTGAAGTATTTCAACACCGTTAAGAGAGTAATCGATCCTTCATTTCTGGCAGTCGACCGAAAGAGACGATTCCTGTATGCGGTGAACGAACTCACGGAATTTGGCGGAAAGCCTGGCGGAGCCTTGAGTGCATTTTCGATAGATCAGAAGACGGGTGATCTAAACCTCTTGAATCAGCAACCCTCATTAGGTGGCGCACCTTGTCATGTCATCGTGGATGCTACCGGGAGATTTGTCCTGGTCGCCAATTACACCGGAGGAAATGTCTCAGTCCTTCCGGTGCTGCCCGATGGCGGTCTTGGTACGGCAACTGATATGGTTCAGCATCAAGGATCCGGCGCAAACAAAGAACGTCAGGAAGCACCACACGCCCATTGCGTCGTCCTGGATCCTTCCAACCGATACGCCTTTGTTGCCGACCTTGGGTTAGACAAGGTGATGATCTACCACTTTGACGCGAAGGCTGGAAAGCTTAGGCCGGCCAGGCAGCCGTGGGCTCAACTCAGTCCGGGCGCCGGACCTCGGCACTTCATTTTCCATCCCAACGGCAGATATGCCTATGTTATTAACGAGCTTGATTCGACCTTGACTGCTTTTGGTTACGAGGCAGTCAATGGAACTCTAAGTACGATGCAGACCGTGTCTGCACTACCAGGAGGTTTCTCGGGCAAAAATGACTGCGCGGACTTACATATCTCGCCGTCTGGAAAATTCCTTTACGGCTCAAACCGGGGGCACAATAGCATCGTAGTTTTCGCAATCAACGAGGCCACGGGCAAGCTCACGTACCTTGAACATACAGCGACTCAAGGCAAAACTCCTCGTAATTTCGCAGTTGATCCAACGGGTAGGTTTCTACTCGTAGCCAATCAGGAATCCGATACTGTCGTCACCTTGCGGATCGATCCAGTAACGGGAAGACTCAAACCGACGGGCCACGCGGCTGAGGTACCGACACCCGTCTGTCTCAAGTTTCTTTAACGCCAGGTTGACCGGGCAGGCATTGCTTCATAGCGCGGTCGGATGATGTCGTCGTGAATCGGGCAACCTCCGATATGGGCGTTCACGATCTTACTTTGACGAGACCAGAAGACGATTAAGACCAGCGAGGCTTACTGCCTGATTGCGGCTTTCAGATATCTGCAGCAGCAGGCATACCTGTTTGACAATCTCTTCGCCGCGTTCATTATCAAACGGCTTGAGAACGACGCCCAGTTGAAGCGGCTCTGCGATCGCCCCAATCCTCGCTCGCAATCGCCGCGGCAGCGTCAACTTTAGGAACATAACGCCGCAACCGGTGCTCGTTTCGGACTGCGCGTAAAGAGATTGAGTTTGTTCAGTCTTTTCACCGGGAGCGGGCGGTGTCTTGCGCGCAGTGTCTTGTGTCGCCTGCGCTAACTGTCCGAGCTGGCCGGCGGTTTCAGGATTCTTGGCCTCGCGCCCTTGCTGTTGCTCCCCGGCCTTTTTCTCTTCTTCTTTTGACTTCTTAGCTTCGCTGCGTCTCTCCTCTCTGGCGCTGGGCCATGGGTTCGCAGCGTTTGACATAACGCCACCTATTGTCGCCGTGACTCGATCGCTCATTTGTCTACGAGCGCCGCCTAACGCGAAATCGCCTGAGAGTTGCAATCTTCCATTTACTATTTCAGCTTTCATAATCGTGAAAGAAAAGTCTGTTGCGATCACGCCCTGATTAACCTGTCCCTTAACTGTTCTCCCGTGCAGCTCGCCGCCGATTACTCTGAGCGGTTCAACTCTGGTTGAGGCGCCGCCCTCAGTCGCGGTCGCTGTCTTCTTTTTAGCGCCTTCTTGAGCTATTGAAACCGCCGAAGAAACAAGAATCGCGAGCGCAACCGACAATGTGATCTTTCGATTCTTCATGGCTTCTTCTCCTCCGTCGTTGCCCGACACTTTAATCGGCGCCACTTGTTGCATTTAGCAGGTCACAATCGGCCTGCGCGATATTCTTCAGCGATGTAGTCACAGGCGCGAGCAGTTAATGCCATCATCGTGAGTGTTGGATTCTGATTGCCGCTCGATACATAACAGGCGCCGTCGGTCACGAAGAGATTGTTCACATCGTGGGCTTGATTGAATTTGTTGAGCACGGATTTCTTCCGATCGTTTCCCATGCGCGCGGTGCCTACTTCGTGTATCAGAATGCCTGGAGTAGACCGAGGACCGTAGCTTACCTGAATGTCTTTGACGCCCGCGGCTTCAAGCATTTCTCCCGCTGTTTCTCCCATGTCGCGGACCATCTTGAGCTCGTTATCGCCGAACGACGCTTCGATATGAAGCACAGGTATACCCCACGCGTCTACTACATCGTTGTTGAGCCGCACGTGGTTATCTAGTCGCGCGAGGCATTCGCCGAAGCCGCCAAGCCCAATGCCCCACGGATGGTACTCTCGAACTGTTTTCTTGAGCTCCGAGCCAAACCCGGGGATTCCTTTCGCATGCTCCCAGAGCGGTTGTCCCGCCCCTCCTTGAAAGCCGTAGCCGCGGATGAATCGCCCGTGCTTAGTAGTGAGGTTGCGAAAGCGAGGTATGTAAATGCCATTTGCGCGTCCGTCTTGTTCGAGGTGTTTCGAATCAAGCATAGGCAGGCTGCCGCTTGCCCCGCCACCACCGACGTGATCCATCAAGTAATGGCCAAGCGCACCTGAGCTATTAGCTATGCCGTTCGGATAAAGCGAAGAAGTTGAATTGAGCATGATGCGGGTTGATTCGAGTGTGCCTGCGCATAGCATGAGAACCTTGCCAAATACTTCACGATGGTTGCGAGTGACCGCGTCCACGTAATGCACGCCTTTCCCTTTGCCAGTCTGTTTGTCGACGACTATGTGGCTTACGACTGCATGCGGGATCAAGGTCATTCGGCCGGTCCGCGCTGCAGCGGGAAGCGTAGATGCAGGACTGCTGTAGTAAGACTTGGTTGTGCATCCGCGATCACAATGACCGCACCAGTGGCAGGCAGCACGCGCATCAGGAGTGCCCTGATGAATCGGCTTGGTCAGTATCGCGCAGCGACCTATGATGACCCGGCGGTGCGCGTCGCCGAGCTTTTCGACGGCTTTCTTCAACACCACCTCGCCGCAGGTCAAGCTCATAGGCGGCAGAAACTTGCTATCGGGAAGCTGCGGCAGATTCTCATAGGACCCGCTTATTCCAATGAACTCTTCGACCTTATCGTAGTAGGGAGCAAGCTCTTCGTAACTGATGGGCCAGTCGTCGCCGTAACCATCGTGACTCGCCGCTTTGAAGTCATAGTTGGAAAGCCTGTAAGTTTGCCGACCCCACGGAATCGATCGACCGCCGACCTGGCGCGAGCGAATCCAGTAAAACGGTTTGTCGGGCGGGGTGGTGTAAGGATTCTCGAGATCGTTTACAAAGAATTGCCGGCCATACTCATTGCAGGCGTAACACTTGCTCTGGATTGGCTGCGTTCGCTGCATATCGGACTGATCGCCGAAGCCGCGAAACTTCAACTCATACGGCCAGGTGTGCTCGGTATAGTCCTTGAGCGGGTCGAGCTTGCGGCCAGCTTCGAGCACTGCCACTGTGAGACCTTTTTGAGTTAGCTCCTTGGCGGCCCAGCCACCGGTGGCGCCCGAGCCTACAATGATTGCGTCATAGATTTCTTGCTTGGCCATGCGAGACTCCTGCTTTTAGCCGGCCCGACGACGAGTGAACCGACACTTGTCGCAGGCAGTTGTTTTACTCACAAACCCATCGCCCAGCGCACCGCGCCCAGGAGGTGCTGCTGGAATCTTTCATCCTGCCAGACCTCAGGCCGGTGACCTAGCGCGGTATAGAAGACGCGCCCTTTGCCATAGTTGCGCCACCACGCCACCGCGAAATCTTTATCCGTCCGATGCACTGCCGGCTTATTGAGGTCTACCGACGTAGCGTCAAGGCTCAACAGTACATGAGCACAACTGCGGGAGAAGTCTTTGAACTGGTAAATCTCATCCGTTATCTTGAACGTTCTTTCGAGATGATGAGTGGCGGGATGACGCTGGTCTTCGACGTTTATGGTGACCTCTTGATGCCACGGGTGCTGATCGAAATATCCGCCGATCAATTCGCCATACTCCGGCCACTTGTAGAAAGTATCGGTTGCACTATGAATACCGACGAATCCTTTGCCCGATCTGATGAAATCGAGGAACGCGGCTTTTTGCGCGTCGGAAATGGGAAGCTCTCCAGTCGTGTAGAAGACCACCGCATCAAACGGCTTGAGTCCATCACGACTGAGCACAGAGCAGTCTTGTGTTGCGGTCACTTCGAATGCGCCTGATCGCTCGCCGATCTGCTTAAGTATCTGCTCAGACAGCGGCAGTACTTCATGCTTAAAGCCGGCCGAATGCGTCAAATAAAGCACCTTACGCTTCGCGAAGTTTACGGTGGGTTCAGCCAAATTACTTCCCGCTTGCATTGCCAGGCCCGTTCCGGTGCGGACAATTGAGACTGCTATGGCAATTGCGACGATAATCGAAACAATTATTGTCCTGGCCAATTTGCTATTCGCCGAAATGAGCGGCAACAGAGCGACGATTCTGCCATTTGATTGTCTGGGCATGGCGATTGGTCAACTCTATTCCAGCGCAGAAAAAAGTCAAGCGAGAAAGCTTTCCGACGGTGTCTTAGTTTGATTGTCGGACAAACTTCAGTTTGTCGCCGGAGCTTGGCTTATCTCAACAAACTGAAGTTTGTCGGACACCTTGACTTAAGAGGCGTGAGTTTGTACCTTCGCGGGCTATGAAGAGGAAACTGAATATTGCAATGATTGGTCACCGCTTCATGGGCAAAGCGCACAGCAATGCCTGGAGGCAAGTAAGCAGATTCTTCGACGTTCCTGTCGAACCGGTGATGAAGGTCATTTGTGGACGCGACGAGTCGGCGGTCAAGATCGCGGCCGCCAAATATGGCTGGCTGGAGCACTCGACTTCCTGGCAACAGGTCGTCGAGCGCAAAGACATTGACGTTATCGACATCTGCACGCCTGGCGATTTGCATATGCCAATCGCGGTTGCCGCGGCTGAGGCTAAGAAGGTCATCTTCTGCGAAAAGCCGCTGGCCAACACGCTCGCCGAAGCCGAGCGCATGCTTGAAGCAGTCCGCGTCAGTTCTTGCATTCACATGCTCTGTCACAACTATCGCCGGGCTCCCGCCGTGATGATTGCAAAGCAACTAATTGATGAAGGTCGCATTGGCAAGCTTTACCATTATCGCGGCAGCTACCTGCAAGATTGGATAGTCGATCCGGATTTTCCTCGAGTCTGGCGGCTGGAAAAAGCCAGAGCCGGCTCGGGCGCGCTCGGGGACCTTGTATCGCACACCGCGGACCTTTCTCGCTTCCTTGTTGGCGAAATCACGGAAGTTGCAGGACTGCTCAACACTTTTATCAAAGAGCGCCCTCTGCCAGACTCCGATAAAAAGGCTCCGGTCGACGTAGACGACGCGGCGATCTCTTTAATGAAGTTTGAAAACGGAGCGATCGGGACTATCGAGGCTTCGCGCTTCGCCCTCGGACACAAGAATCACCTGCGATTTGAGATCAATGGCAGCAAGGGTAGCGTCGCTTTTGACCTTGAGCGGCTCAACGAGCTTGAACTCTACCTGGAAGAGGGGCCCGACAGCGGCTTTAAGACCATACTCGCGACAGATTCCAGGCATCCTTACATTGAATCGTGGTGGCCGCCGGGACATATCATCGGATACGAGCACACATTCATTCATACTGTGTGCGACCTGCTCAGGGCAGTTGATAAGCAGGAAATCCCTACACCCAACTTTGAGGATGGTGTGCGCAATCAGAGGATGCTCGATGCATTAGAACGGGCTTCTGATTCAGGCAGATGGGAGACCGTATGACGATTGCGGAGTGATGTCTCAAATCCGCAATCAAGAGCGGTAGGCTTCGCGGCCGATTCCCTGGACGGGAATATCCTGGGCGGGAAGCACCTCGCGCTGCAATGCGTACATGCACGCAGCCGCCTCGTCGATCTTGCGAGTGAACGCGATGGAGCCTTTCAGAATCGGCTTGAGCCGTTCCTTTTCTTGAATTCTTGCCGGTGGGTATTCGTGCTCGACTATCAGGTGCGTTTTCGAAACATCCAGCTTCAGCAACTCCCGCGCTGCAAGCTGGTGATCGAGCCAGTCCACAGTTCGATTCTGGAGATACGAAAGCGGATCGTGATGGGCCGTGCCCGGCAATTCGTGCTCGGCGATTACGGTCTGCTTCAACCACGCCTTCGCGTGATCTGATGGCTTATCAGAGGGCTTGCCATCAATCCAGTCGCCGCGTTGAATGGTCTGGCCGCCATATCCCCAGGCGGAAACTCCTTTTGCATCGATGACCTGCCCTTTGACGTGAAAACCGCCGATCAGGAAGTTGTAGCCAGTGTCTTTCAAGTACTGAAAGATCGAGCGCGTGTCCTGCCCCATCAATATCGCGTGCGAAGGGTCGTAATGAATTCGCAGTTGATCCCCCACTCCATGCCTTTCGCAGATTTGATGCAGAGCTATCCACGTGCCGGGAGTATAGGCGATGTTGTTGTGATAGTTGTCGCTCGTCGTCCATCCGGGCATCGGACATTGCTCAACACGGTAAGTCAACTCTCGCGATCTTGCTTCTTTCAGCAGCGGAACAAAACTCTCCTCAAAATCAATGAGGTTCTGATCCATACTCAGAGTTTGATTTCTTCCGACAAATCCACAGACGGCCTCGGTGCCTAATAAAACCGCGGCGTCGAATACCTGAAGCATGAACTCATGTTTCTTCTTTCTGACGACCGGATCCTGGTGAAGCATGTTGTCGAAGTAGGCGAGGTCAGACAGTCCAATCTTATACTCTTTCAATGCAGCGAGCACACGCCTGGCCCGGACTTGACTGAATGGTTCCCGCAAGTCGAGCGTGTTGGCCACGGGATCGAGCAAAGCTTCAGCAGGAACATCACTTTCGGTTGGATGAAGCGCCGCTGAGAGCTGAATATTGTCCACGCCAAGGTCGCCGGCAAATGCCGCCCAGTCTTCGACGGCTCGATCGGGATCACGATCGCGCAGTTCCCTCGGCGTAAGCTCCTGCAGGGCCGCCGTGAGCACGCCGATCTTCATGAATCGCGGCTCGAATTGTGTGATGGCCATAGCTTTCGCACCCTTTTCAAATCGTCATCCGTCATGTTCACCCGGCGAAAACGCGGTTGAGCTCGCTAATAGCAGCCGCGGCCAGCTTCTCGTCCGCCCGCTCGCCATAGAGCGCATCCACCACAGAGCAATACAATCCGTGCAGCGTCCTGGCGGTGTCGTCGAGCGGCTCGAGGCGCACGTTGAGTTGAACTTTACTTAAATCCGCCGTCATGCCAAGCGTTCCTGCGTCGAGGGGCTCGAAGTGAAAATAGAGCACGCCGCAGTACGAAGTTGGGCCGGTGTTCTCGGTCACTGGCAGCGAGTTTCTTGCTCGAGCCTGCTCGCTCTGTTTTTCGCTCGCCTGTTTTTCCGTCTCACCGGCGATCTGCTGTTTTTGCTGTGAAGTTGTCTGGTCGCCAATCGGCGCGTCGCTGGCTATCATTTGGCGACGAAGCGGCCCCGTGCCGACGCCGCCCTGCGTATTTGCAAGCGTCGCCCGCACATTATTGAGCGCGCGAACGCGGCCGCGCGTATCGGTTACCGTGAGCCGCCCGGTCAATTGCAGGAGTTTGCTAGTAGCCTCTGCGCGCGACGGCGCGTAGGAGAATTTATAGTCTGTGCCGCCCGAAGAGAGATTGCCGGCGAAGGCGCGCTGCTCGGGCCATGCGGCAATCGAGTATAACCGTCGCGCGCCGGTTTGCCCGCGCGCCGCCGGGCGCCTTTGTCTTGCCTTCTTTTGTGCCTGGTTTGAAAACATCATCTCAGGTTGCCGCGCTTATATTCATCCGCAATATAGTCGCTGGCGCGCATCGTGAGTGCCAGGATAGTCAGCGTCGGATTCTGACACGCGCTTGACACAAAGGCCGCGCCGTCGGTGACGAATACATTCTTCGCATCCCAGCACTGATTGAACTTGTTGAGCACTGAATTCTTCGGATCATTTCCCATGCGCGCTGTGCACAACTCGTGAATGATTCGGCCGGGCGCGGTCAATTCGCCTCCTTTCCAGGTTACCTCGGCACCTGCTGCCCTCAATATCTCCTCGCTGGCCGCCGCTGCATCTTTCGCCATTTCGCGCTCGTTGTCCGAGTGCTGAATGTGAATCTTTAGCGCAGGTATCCCCCAGGCATCCACCACGCCATTCGGGTCTATCTCGACCCGGTTCTCAAACCTCGACAGCATCTCGGCGCGGGTAGTCATCCAAACCGGCGCGGTGTAGTAGTGGCGCACGCGCTTCTTGAACTCAGAGCCAAACCCCGGGGCGTGCGAGGCGTCTTGCGCAACGCCGGGGTACAAATAGGTCGCGGAGCCGCACTCGAATCCGTACCCACGAACGAATTTCTGCTGTCGCGTCTCCTTGTCGACGTTGCGAAATCGAGGGATGTAAAGCCCCGATGCTTTGCCGTCTTCATTAACCGGATCGCGGCCCGCCAGTATGTTAAAGAAGCCGCCTGCGCCGATGCCGCCCCAATGGTCTACAAGATAGTGCCCAAGCACGCCCGACGAATTGCCCAATCCGTTTGGATGCTGCCGCGATTTCGAGTTAAACAGTATTCGCGTTGATTCAAGCGTAGAGGCGGCGACAATGATGACTTTGCCGAAAGCTTCCTGCTCTTGATAGGTGACCCGGTCTACAAACGCCACGCCTTTAGCCTTACCGGTGTTCGTGTCCACTGTGAGATGGCGCACAACTGAATTTGGTCTGAGCGTCATTCGCCCGGTGGCTTCGGCAAGCGGCAAGGTTGAAACAAGAGAGTTGAACATCGCACCGACATCACAGCCTTCACCGCAGTTGCCACAGTAGTGACACTTGTGGCGGCGCTTCATCCAGGGCTTCGGCGGAGCCGTGAGCATCGCGACGCGCGAGCTGATTCCTCGCCGCCCTGTCTTCCCGGCGCCTTTTCGCAGCAGTTGTTCGCCGCAGGTCAGCGGCATCGACGGCATGAATTTTCCATCGGGCAGATGTGGTATTCCGTCGAGGTTGCCGCTAACGCCGATGAACTCTTCGGCGCGGTCGTAGTAAGGAGCTATCTCCGCGTAGCTGATGGGCCAGTCGTCACCGAATCCGTCGCGGCTCGCGGCTTTGAAATCCAGGTCAGAAAGGCGCCACGAGAATCGCCCCCAGTGCAGAGTCTTTCCGCCGACGATTCGAGCGCGTACCCACATGAAAGGCTTTCCGGGATCGGTCGTGTAAGGATGCTCAGTGTCTTTCACGTAAAAGTGGCGGCTGAATTCGCTCGCTGTGTCCTGCATCCATTGGTCGTGGCCTTTCCATCCCGGAGGGCCGAAGCCGCGATACATAGATTGAAAAGGCCACTGATGCGAGTTCATATCCCGCTCAGGAATCACAGGGGGACCCGCTTCGAGCACGAGCACTTCGAAGCCGCGTTCGGTCAATTCCTTCGCAGCCATGCCGCCCGATGCGCCCGAACCAATGATTATCGCGTCATAGATTTTCTGCCTGGCCAACGCAGCCTCCTATGAATACAATGGCAAATCGATAGTGCAACCGGGGCGGAACTCGGGGCGCTCCCCAGAGCTTTTATTCTTGTAAAGATCGGCGAAACCGTATCACAGCACAAAGCGCGGATCAAGTTAAGGAGAATGTCTTGAACGGCTTTGTTAGCACAATATGCGCGGCTTTAATTTGCTTCCTGCTAATCGACGAGATTCAAGAACGGACCCGAATGCTTGCCGCGTTTCATAAATACCAAGTGGTTGTCTCTCGTACCGACTAAACGGGCGATGGTTTCGCATTCAGGAGATATTAATGATCACTATGAGTAGACGCGACGCTATATTCACAATAGGTGCGGCATCGGTGGGTGCTTTCCTGTCGCAGCAGATTGGCGCAAGCCCGGCGCAGCGGGTCATTAAGAATGGCCGCTTGAAACAGTCAGTATCGTGGTGGCCTTACCAGAGGCATTTCAAGCTGCCGGAGTTTTGTAAAGCGATTAGTGATATGGGGTTGACTGCTATCGATCTGCTCGAGGAAAAGGACTGGGATACCGCGCGCAGGAATGGGTTGGTTTGCTCGATGGGCTACCCCTCAGAAGGAGCAAAGATACCCGACGGGTTGAACAACAAGGCAAACCATGACGTGATCGTGCGTGGACTGGAGAAAACTATTCCGGCGGCCGAGAAGATGGGGGTGCCCAATTTGATTGCATTCTTCGGCAACCGTCGCGGTATGAGCGACGCCGAAGCTATTGAGAACTGCGTGATCGGATTAAACAGAATCAGGAAGGCCGCGGAAGATCACGGAGTGACTGTTTGTGTGGAGCTGCTAAACAGCAAAGTAGATCACAAGGACTATCAGGGCGACCGCACCTCCTTCGGATTGCAAGTAATCAAGTCTGTTGGTTCGCCGCGCGTGAAACTGCTTGATGACATTTATCATATGCAGATCATGGAAGGCGACATTATTCGTACCATCCGCGAGAATCACGAGCACATCGCCCACTACCATACAGGCGGAGTGCCTGGTCGTCACGAACTTGATGCGACACAGGAATTGAACTGGGCAACTGTTTGTAGAGCGATCGCGGATACGGGATTCAAGGGCTATGTAGCGCACGAGTTCGTGCCGACACGCGACCCTCTCACGTCATTGCGCGAAGCAATTGCACTGTGTGATGTCTAGCCGGGCACATTGCGACCAGTATTCGGCTACTTCGAAGCCATCGACGTCAGGCATCTGATAGTCGAGCAACCCGAGGGGAAACAATAGACCAGGAGCAGAGTTGATTTGCCCTTGCAGCGGCCAGTCCACAAAACTCGACAAAAGTGCGTAAGACCCGGTTACGCGTCATCTACCAACCACCCCCTCGCTTTGTCTACGTCTCCTGAGGAAGCCGAAGTGCGGCACAAGACCAAGCAGGGGAAGCGCCGCCGCGCAGGATGATCGAAGGCGAACATTCCAGCGGTTAGTCTCATTCATCACTGGCCGCGAAGTGAAAGCCCTTCCCCGCGCAAAAAGCCAGATCAGCGCTTGAGAAAAAGACACTGACAGACATTTCGCCGGTAGATGTGGTATCCGCGCAAATCCGTCGAATCCGTTTCATCTGTGGTCAGGCGTTCGAAAGAATCGCTTTACTAATGCCGGATAGACCACGAATGAAACGGATTCGACGGATTTGTGCGGATTTTTTTCCGATTTGATCGCTAGCGAAATTCCTTGTACAAATCACTGGTTGCGAGGTTTGCGGTGAAGCCGAGACAACACTCCTATCCTGATAAGAAGCTCGAGGTGCTCCAGCGCCTTACCTTTGACTATTTCCTGAAGGAAACAAATCCGGAGAACGGACTGGTGCCGGACAGTACGCGCCAGGGAGCCCCGTGCAGCATCGCTCCGACCGGTTTTGCGCTTGCGGGCTATCCCATTGGCGTCGAGCGCGGATTCATCACGCGGGACGACGCGATCAAACGGACCCTCACGACGCTGCGTTTCCTCTGGAACAGCCCGCAGGGTCCCGAACCAGACGCCACCGGATACAAGGGTTTCTACTATCACTTCCTGGACATGAAGACCGGCCGCCGTACATGGAACTGCGAACTGTCGACCATCGATTCGACCTTCTTGATCGCCGGAGCCCTGACCGCCGCGGAGTATTTCAATCGCGACACTGAGGCCGAGCGCGAGATTCGCACACTTGGCGACGCCATCTATCGCCGAGCCGACTGGCAATGGGCCCAGAATCGGGGAGTCACTGTCACGCACGGCTGGAGACCCGAAAGCGGGTTCATCAAGTACCGTTGGGAGGGCTACTGCGAGGCTCTGATTCTCTACATCCTCGCTCTCGCATCCCCAACCCACCCGTTGCCCGAAAAGAGTTACAAGGCCTGGACCAGGACCTATGAATGGAGGAACCTCTACGGCCACGAGTTCCTCTACGCGGGTCCGCTCTTCATCCATCAGCTCTCGCACATGTGGATCGACTTTCGCGGCATTCAGGACGAATACATGCGCAACAAAGCGATCGACTATTTCGAGAACAGCCGCCGAGCCACCTACATTCAGCAGCAGTACGCGATCCGCAATCCAAGAGGCTTTGCAGGTTATGGTGAATACATTTGGGGTCTGACCGGGAGCGATGGTCCAGGGCCGGCAAGCAAAAAGATCGGAGGTGAGCTGCTCCGGTTCTATGACTACGAAGCCCGCGGTGTTCCAGACGGCCCGGATGATGGCACGCTGGCTCCGTGGGCGGTGATCGCTTCCCTTCCGTTCGCTCCCGAGATCGTGTTGCCGTCGCTTCAATACTTCGACGAGACGTTTCCGGAGATGACCAGCAAGTACGGATTCAAGTGCAGTTTCAATCCCACGTTTTCGACGGCTTCAAGCAAGGAATGGATCTCGAAGGGCTATTACGGTCTGGATCAGGGTCCGATAGTCTTGATGATTGAGAATTATCACTCAGGATTTCTCTGGCGGCTGATGCGGGGCTGCCCGTACATTGTCAGCGGGCTTCGACGGGCAGGTTTTTCCGGCGGCTGGCTGCAAGAGCGCGAGTAGGGGACATATGAACCTCGCACGTCTGCTTGCGCCGAGTCCTCAAAGATCACTACATACCGTTTCATTCTCCTTCCGCTATGCCCTTCTCAGCAAAGAATTCTCGAAAGAACTCTACCGCCGGTTTGCCGGCGTTGTTTTTCATGCTTTGGAGCCCACGCTTTATTCCTTCGATGGCATCCATTCGGTCTTTCGCTTCCAACAATTGCTGGTAGCTCTCGGCATCCTGCACAACCAACTCAGCCTTTCCATTTACGGTCAGCACCACAGGCGCTTTCGTCTTCTTCATTTGACGCATCAGCTTCGCGGTGTCGCGCTTGAATGTGCTGAGGCTGTGAATATCACGCGTAAGTTTCATAGTTCGCTCCGTTGCTAAATCCGCACTGAATTTGACAACCTGAGTTTACCATGCCCGGCCTGGCCCGTCACAAGCCAAACTGTCGCTAGACAAATGCTTGCTGTTAATAAAGGTTGGGAGTAGCTTGCATGAAGGGAAAGGGAGACCGCCCTGAAGGCTTGCCGGCGGCTCGAAACGAACGTCTGGAAAGGAAAACCATGACTTCGGAAGAGTTTCGGAAAATGGCTCTCAGTCTCCCGGAAACTGCGGAAGCCGCGCATATGGGTCACCCGGACTTCCGCGTGGGCGGGAAGATATTCGCTACACTCAGTCCCCCGGGACAAGGATGGGCGATGGTCAAGCTGACGCCCGAGCAACAGGAGTCCTTCGTTCAATCCGAACCCAAAGTCTTCGCGGCTTTCAACGGCGCCTGGGGACGTGACGGCGCTACGAAAGTGCATCTTCGCGCGGCGAAGAAGAGCACTCTGCGCACCGCGCTCGTCTTCGCCTGGAGAAATAGAGCGCCGAAACGCCTCGTGCAAAAGTTCGAAGTCGAGTAGCCCTCACATCCTATGCAGATCCTCGTCCTTTACGAGGCCCCGCGACTTTTCATTCTTGACTTGGGTGCTGCTTTCTCCGGGTCGAAAGTCATTAGCATCTTTGATAAGTCATCTGCGTGTTCCTCTTCTTTCTTGAGGATCTCTTCAATCATACTGCGCGTGGTCGGATCGTCGTCGCCGAGCCACCGGATGATCTCCGAGTACGATTCGACGGCTATGCGCTCGGCAACCAGGTCTTCGCGGATCATCTCGGCGAGCGAGCCTCCCTCGACATATTCCGAATGGCTCCGAGAAGCGAGGCCCTCCGGATTGAAGTTCGGCTCGCCTTGAAGCTGCGTGATGCGTTGAGCGACCATGTCCGCGTGTACCTGCTCCTCGTTGGCGTGCTGGAGGAACTCCTGGGCCACCGGCTCGGCGTGAATGCCGCTGGCCATGAAGTAATGACGCTTGTAGCGCAGAACGCATACAAGCTCGGTCGCAAGCACTTCATTCAAGACGGCGATCACCTTCGTGCGGTCCGCCTTGTAGCCGTCGGTGACCGGGCCTTGCTCGAGGTGCTTGCGCGCCCGCTGCCGAATCTCTTTGACATCCGATAAAAACTCATTCATTGACGTTCTCCTCGTAAAATGTAGCCGTAGACTGTCCAGTCTACGCGACAGCTCTCGAACCAGACCAACCCCGCGCACACTGGACAGTCTACGCTACATTTCATCGTTTCGGGAGTCGTCTCAGACGAGATGACAGTAGGCGGGTAAGAGCCGTCCAGTGAATACTGAGATCGCTATGATAATCCGCCAGCCTGGAATTAATTGCTGTCCAATATTGAACGATCTCGAAAAGATCGGGCCGGTGGTATGCGGGCTGCATTCCTCAAACATTTCTTTCAAGACGTGTCCGATTGGGAAACAGTCCAGTATTGGACGGAAACACATCCTTCCGAGGGTGTAGCATGAGAAAGGCAGATGGATGAGACGTCTCATCACATCGTTCGGTTGAGAGAACAACGACGGACCTGGAAGCATCCAGAAAAGGAGAAAACAATGAGCGACAACGTGATCTATCAGCCCAAGCAGTTCAACGTGAGTGGCTTGAACGGCATCTCTGACGAAACCATCGAAATGCACTTCAAGCTCTACGAGGGCTATGTGACGCAGACCAATCTGTTGACGGAAAAGATTTCCGAATTTATCCAGGACGGCAACATCGACCAGGAAGAAATGCCGGCTTACTCGGAACTAACGCGCCGGCTCGGCTTCGAGTACAACGGAATGGTCTTGCACGAGTACTATTTCGCCAACATGAAACGCGGCGGAGCAGGTGATCCCGACCGCAGCTCTTCGTTCCTCAAAGCGGCGGAGCAGAGCTTTGGCAGCTACAGAGTTTGGAAGACGGATTTCGTAGGAGTTGGCAAGATGCGCGGAGTTGGCTGGGCCATCTGTAATCAGAATCCGGCGAACGATAGACTGTCGAACCACTGGATCAGCGAGCATCAGATCGGCAACGTTGCGGGCTTCAATCCAGTGCTGGTGATGGATGTCTGGGAGCATGCGTACTTGCTGGACTATAAGCCAGCCGAGCGCCCCAAGTACATCGAGGCTTTCTTCTCTAACATCGATTGGAGCTCGGTCGACGAGCGCCTGAAGAAGGGGAAAGGCGAGCGTTCCATGGCCGCCCAGCGCCCCGACACTCGCTAGATTTGTATGTCGGGCTAATCAGAAGTGCGGGTTCATAAACTCAAAGGCCAGGGCTGCCGGTACGCCGCGCAGCCCTGTCACAAATCCATTGACAGTTCAGGTCCGCCATCAGGAGAATTACAACGCACTCGCGACAGCCGTCTACTTAGTGCGGCTTTGGGACCCGCGCTCGATTGTCCGGGGAAGCGGGTGGGAGCGAATCGGAGGCGTTGGTATGACTCGGGCTGCACGTTTAATTGTCGGACTTTCTCTCATTTTGATCGAACCTGGCTCCCCGGCACTGTCATCACCTCGATTGCAGTCCAACTCGGACGTTGGAGTTTCGGACGAGGAGTACGAGATCTATTCGGCCGTAATCAAGCAGATGTACGTCCTGCCCAAAACCAAACTATTAATAATCGAGGAACGAACGTTCCGCTATGACTTCGGGGATCAGAACGACGAGCCGTGGCGAGACAAACGGAAGGGCTTGACCATCGATGAATCAGCCGTCGAGGACTATGAAGCCAGGAACAGCCGGCAGTGGCTGCTGAACAAGGCGTCGTTTAAGCTCCCGGTGAAATTCAATCTCATAACGGACCTCGATTTGAAAGCGATCTTCCACGGCAACTGGGGGGAGCTTGAATGGATCCAATATTACAGACGATTTCCGTATTCGAGCGGCTTCGTCATGCTTTCCCGCATCGGCTTCAATACTGGGCGGACGCAGGCTCTGCTTTACGTGGGAAGCCGATGCGGCCCGCATTGCGGCGACCTCCACTTTCTCCTCCTGGAAAAAGTGAACGCGACCTGGACAACGAAAAAAGAAATCAGGAAGAAGAGCTTCGGTTGAGCTTCGCAAAACCTGGTCTGACACGTGTCACCTTGGCGCTGTTACCGATAACAGCTACAATATGCGCTGGTATGCCGGTAACTCTGTCCGACATCGCGCGCGAGTTGGGCGTCTCGAAGATGACCGTCTCCCGCGCCATTAACAACAATGCATTGATCAGCGCCGAAACCCGCCAGCGCGTGCTCGAAGTCGCGCGGCGGATGAACTATCAGCCAAACCAGCATGCGCGCGCGCTGGCGACCAACCGCTCTTACCTGATAGGCGTCGTCGTTCCCGACCTCATGAACCTGTACTTCGCGGAGGTTGCGCGCGCCATCGAGTCAATCGCGCGGCCAGCCGGATTTCAGCTTCTAATATGCAGCACTGATGAAGATGCAACCAGAGAGATTGGCGAGGTTGAAGTCTTATTGCAGCGCACCGATGGCTTGATCATAAGCTCGGTGCTCGCGCCGACCGACACCGGCGCTTACCGCAAAATGATGCGGGATGGCGCGAAGATCGTGCTGGTTGACCGCACGATGCGCAATCTGCATTGTCCCGTGGTGGCGACCGACAACGTGCAGGTTGGGAGGATTGCTACAGAGCACCTCATCAGTCTGGGCCACGTTCGCATCGGACACTTGAGCGGAGATGCGTCCTCAGTCAGCACGGATCGGCTTGAAGGTTACAAGCGAGCATTACAGGAACATGGACTTCGTTTCAACAACGCGCTATTGCGACCGTGCGGTCTGCTGGAATCCGAGGGTTACCTGGCGATGCGCAAGTGGCTCGCAAAGGGCGACATACCCGAAGCCATCTTTGCAGTGAACGATCCCGCGGCTATTGGCGGCATGAAGGCGCTGGAGGAAGCCGGTATAAACATTGGAGAAGAAGTAGCGATTGTGGGCGCCGGCAATATTCACTACGGTGACATGCTCCGCGTACCGCTTACGACCGTATCGTGGTCGAGGGCCGAGATGGGGCAACAGGCAGCTCGGCTGTTGCTTCGAGCTATGGCTGGCGAGTCGCTGTCTTCGAAAGCCCGCAATGTGAGCCTCCCGCCTGAACTAATTGTCCGCAACTCCTGTGGTGCAAAACCGCTCGCGAGAGCACGCGTCGGAGGGGCTGCCCGATTCGTTAGACGGTCTTCGCTGGTGTGATCTTGTAGCCCGGCCTGAATGGACCAGCAGCTTCACAAGCCATTTTTCCGGCCATAGCCCAATTCAGCCCCGCCTGAGACGATGTGATCAACCCCGGTCGTGAAGCTTGCTTCGGCCGCAATAAAAAGACATAAGCGGCCCACTTCTTCGATTGTCCCCATGCGAGCCATCAACTGCGCGGCTTCGCCGTCGGCGCGGTACTGCCGCGGATCATTCGCGGCGTCGATCGCCTCCTGCCACAGCGGCGTGTAGATGTTTCCGGGAGAAACGGAATTGACGCGCACGCCATGAGGGGCTTCATCGATAGCCAGCGCCTTGGTGAGAGCAGTGATCGCGCCCTTCGTGGCGACATAAGTAGCGGCGTGGCGCTGCCCAATCGTTGCAACCAGGCTCGCCATGTTAATGATATTGCCCATGGTCTGCCTCAGGTAAGGGAGCGCCAGTTTGCAAGCGGTAAAGACGCTGACGAGATTGAGGTTGATCAGGTCGCGAAACTCATCGACTGAAAAATCGTCTATCGGTTTGTGAGGCGGATGCCATCCAGCGTTGTTGATCAGGCAATCAAGCTTTCCGTAGCTGGAAATCGTCGTTTCAATCAGATTCTGAATGTCTTCGTTCTTTCTGACATCGCAGTAGACGAAAGACGCTTGGGCTGGAGCCTGGGCAATCGTTCGCAAGGATGTCGCAACGGCTGCGCCTTCGTCCTCGTCGTTGCAGCACACGACCACTTTGGAGCCTGCCTTGACAAATTCATGCGCGCAGCCCTTGCCAATACCGCTGCTGCCACCGGTGACTATCACCACCTTATCAGCGTATCGCAAGCATGTCATTTGGACCTCCGTCGCGCCTCGCTCATTTCGCTCCGAGTTCCGCGGAACCCAAAGCCACTCGATATCCCATCAACCAATCGGGCCCCCGAGTATTTTGGCAACAATCAGACCGATTGGTCCAGACGTTGTCCGGATAAACATAAAATCGTGTTCGGCCGGCGGCATTGACCGGAGCGAGCCGCGGGCATTACCTGAGTCGCCGTTGACAAAATGTTACCGGTAAAATAGTACTTGTTATCGGTAACAAAATCAAGTATGATCTCGCAGCCTGGTTGCCGTCCGGGCTCAAGCCGGACGGAAAAGCGCACTCTGAGGCGCGGCGGGCGGCAAACGGGCGGCACTTAGCCTCTCTCCCGAGACTGAAGTCCGGGAGACGCGGGCAAGAATCAGTTTTTTGTAGAGATCAATAAGGATTGTGCGGAGCGGACGCGCTTCTTGAGGCGCGGTTGTCTCGGATTACGGACGCGACTGCCGGTCACGCTTGTAGGACGTGAGGCGCATACCGCGTGGAATGCCACAGCGGGCGTACCGGCGGGCTTTGTGTCTTTGGGCTCTCGGATTGGAATTGAAGGAGGCAAATCATGCGTTTGCTACGGACAACAGCAGTACTGGTTTTCGTATTAGCGGCATCCGGTCCATTCGTCCTTGGTCAGACGTCGACAGGTGAGGTGAACGGGACCATTACCGATCCGAATGGTGCAGTAATGACGGGCGCGACTGCGAAGCTTATCAATCAGGCCACCAACATTGAGCTGCGGACGCAGCCCAATCCAAACGGGTACTTCACGTTCGTCAACGTCAAACCCGGCCGCTACCTTCTCCGAGTGGAAGCTAGAGGCTTCAAGACGGCGGAAACATCGGCGTTCGACGTCGGCGTGAGTCAGACAGTGACGCAGGACGTGGCGCTGACCCTGGGTGAGGTATCGGAGGCCGTTCAAGTCACCTCCACCGCTGAGTTGGTTCAGCGATCGTCGTCAGAACTGGGCACGGTGATCTCAGAGAGGACGGTCGCGGACCTGCCTCTGAACGGAAGGAACTTTACCCAGCTATTGACCCTTACGCCGGGGGTCACTCCGGTCTCTACTTCTCAAAACAAAAGCATTGGCGGAGTAGAGGGGAATGTGGGAATTCCCGGCTCGGGGTTTGTAGATCCTTCCTTCCACGGGCAGCAGAATCGTTCAAAGCTCTACTTCTTTGATGGAATCATTAACACCAACATTCGAGGCCCGACGTACATTGTGATTCCGAATATCGATGCCGTGCAGGAGTTCAAAGTAGTCGGGCATGATACCAAGGCTGAGTTCGGCGGCGCTACCGGCGGGGTCATGAACATGGTCTCGAAGTCCGGCGGAAACGGCCTTCACGGATCAGCCTTCGAATACGTGCGTAACAATTTCTTCGACGCGCGCAACAGCTTTGTGGCGGCTCCGGCAACCGGCCCTCCGCCATTCCATCAGAATCAGTTCGGAGCAGTTGTCACTGGCCCGATTATCAGGAACCGGACCTTTTTTTCGGTTGCATACGACGGCTGGCGCTACAGCCAACCGGGCTCAGGATTGTCATACGTCCCGACGGCAGCCGAACTGGCGGGAGATTTCTCGAATACAAGTCCCAACTTCCGGCGGCAGATATTCAACCCGTACTCGACCAGGGCCTCCGGGAGCAGCTTTGTCAGGGATCCAGGGTGTGCACTGCGATGTCTCAACTGAAGACGTCATAAGCATCATTCATCCGGGGCGGCTTAGAAAGCTTTGGATGAATGATGCTTTTTGTCCAATTTCGCCATAGGGATCAGGTCAGGGCCGGAGGTTACCTCCTCGAGGTACCCTGACCGCGCAAACACAATTCCAGCTCGAGAGGAGGAGAATCATGTCGAAAATTAAAACCCTGCTGCTATCCGTGTGGATCGCGGTTTTCTGCATTGCGCCCTGCGGCCGGATTTTTGCGCAAACCGTCACAGGGACAATTTCAGGTATCGTAACTGACCCTTCCGGCGCCATCATTGCCGGGGCCGTTGCCAGGCTCACCAATGAGCAGACGCGAAATTTTCGCACCATCACCTCCAATGAGGATGGCAGGCTCAGTTTCGCGGCAATCCAGCCGGGCAGCTATACGGTCAAGATAGAGCATCAGGGGTTCCAAACGCTCGAGAAGAAGAACATCGTGCTGAGCGCGAATGAGAATCTGGCGCTGGGCGCTTTTGAGCTGAAGCCCGGGCAGGTCAGCGAAATCGTGAGCGTTACTACACAAGGAGATCGAGTCGAGACGCAATCAAGCGACCTTACCGCGCGGCTCACCGCCGATCAGATCAGCCTGATCTCAACCAAAGGGCGTGACATCACCTCCCTGTTGCGACTGATACCGGGGACGTCGAATGACGACGATATTGAAGCCGTGGGCGAAGGCTTCGGCACCAATCTGCCGAACATCTCGGGGCAGCGAGGTCGCTCGACGGTGACGACGGTTGATGGCCTGAACGCAAGCGAGCCCAGCGGCTCAAACAAAATCAGTATGACAACGAATCAGGACGCCATTTCGGAAGTCAAAGTCCTCCGCAACAACTATGCTGCCGAATACGGGAACAACGGCGGCGCAATTATCAATATCGTTTCCAAGGGTGGCGCAAGCGATTACCGCGGGAGCGCGTACTACTTCTTGAGGAACGAGGCCCTGAACGCCTCGCCGTTTTTTACCAACAAGGCGGGGCTCAAGAGGCCGGTCTACCGCCACAATATCTGGGGATTCAACTTCGGGGGACCGGTCCAGATCCCAAAGATCTTTCCGGACAAAGAGAGAGACAAGATGTTTTTCTTTTTCTCTTTTGAGAAACCACATACGATCACGCCAACAGATCCTGTCTTTGTGACCATGCCTACGGCTCTGGAACGGGCAGGTAATTTTTCACAGTCGGTTGACAGCACCGGGAAGCCGGTTGTGGTAATTGATCCGCTGACGGGGTCGCCGTTCCAGGGCAACATCATCCCGACAAACCGGATCAACAAGAGCGGACAGGCGCTGCTCAACTTCTTCCCGCAGCCGAATTCACCAGGCGGGCGGACCCTGGCGGGCGCTGCATTCAACTACGTCAATCAGAAGAGCGTCGATGTACCCAAGCACAGCTACCTCCTTCGTTTCGATGCCAGACTCTCGAGCAAAGACACCGTCTATTGGAAGGGCCAATGGTGGACTTCAGATAACGAAGGGCTCGGAACCTCCGGATGGCCGAGCGGAGACGGCAATCGGTGGGGAATCAGTTCACACTATCTGTACACCGACAACGGCTGGACGGCCAACTGGGTTCGCGTTTTCAGCCCGCGAATCGTGAATGAGTTCAACTACGGCATGCGACGCGACACCGAAGGGTTCGTGCCTTCGACCGGGGTGATCGACGGCCTGACCAGAACGGCTTTGAATTACACCGCGCCTCAGCTTTTTCCTGATAACAACACGCTCGGCTTGATTCCCAGGGTCACTGGCTGGACTAGCGTGGCTGGAACCGCGGCAAACATCAACTGGCTCGACCGCTGGGGCGAGGTTGGCGCGGATTACATCAGACCCTCGTTCGCTGACAACCTCTCGTACTTGCGAGGCAACCACTCCTACAAATTCGGGACTTATTTCGAGCGACTGCTAAACAGAGAAGCGCCGGGCGGAAACTGGTCGGGCACTTTCAACTTTGGCACCAGCAGCGGATTCACGACGTCCCTCGGGAGTACCGGCTATTCTTATGCAAATGCGCTCCTGGGCAACTTCAACAGTTACACGGAACAGAGCGGGCGCCCTTTCACCAACAATGAGATAAAGATCCTGCAGTCGTACGCACAGGATGAGTGGAGGGTGAATCGGCGGTTGACTTTCAATTATGGCCTGCGTGTGGGATATCACACGCCATTCGTTCAACGCGACGATCAGGGCTCGAACTTTGATCCAACGCGGTTCGATCCGGCGAAAGCGTCGTTGCTTTATCAGCCATTCTGCGTCGGTGGAACGCCGGCCACCGCGGCATGCGCGACTGCCAACAGGCGAGCGATTGACCCTCGCAACCCTGCGGTGCTTTTGACCAATACGAATCTCGTGGGCACCTTTGTCCCGGGCACGGGCGACCTTGCCAATGGGATGGTGCTGGCTACTGACCCCAATGCGCCTCCCGGATTCCGAAAGACCGCAAAGGTTGATTGGGAGCCGCGAATCGGGTTGGCTTGGGACCTTACCGGCCAGGGTAAGACGGTTCTTCGGATGATGGGCGGGGTCTATCACGCTCCGCGGGTCGGCGGCGGCACGGGCGGCGCCAGCAGCCTGGGTGGCAACCCTCCGCTGCAGCGTACATTCACAGTAAATTTCGGTAACATTGACAACCTTGTAAACCTCTTCGGCGCCGCGCTGAACTCGCCGAGTGGTGTCAGCGCCGTCGAAGTCGACTCCAACACCCCGACAACTTATAACGTCTCTGGCGGCATACAGCAGGACATCGGGTTCAACACCGTCATGGAGGTTAGTTACGTTGGATCGTTTACCAGACACCTTGGAGAGAGGCGGAATATAAACCAGGTTCCCGATACCGCGAAGTGGATCGATCTGCATCCCGAAAATCGAAATCCGTTTTCGGCGGTAACCTCAAACGGTCCGCACAAGGTAGCCACCCTGGCGGACAACTTTCTGCGCCCTTACAGAGGCTTCGGGGACATCAATCTCACGATGTGGTCCGGCAGCTCGAATTACAATGCGCTGCAGATCCAGGTGAATCGCCGCTACACGCGAGGGTTTCAGTATGGGGTGGCCTATACCTGGTCGAAGACGTTCGACTATGCAAACGACGACAGTTCGGATGTCAACAACGGGCGGCCCTACAAGGTGTTCAACTACGGGCCGGCGGACTTCGATCAAACCCACATCTTCTCGGTCAACTACATCTACGACATCCCTAACCTCGGTCAGCGCTGGGACAACGGCTTCGTGAAGGCCGTCTTCGATCACTGGCAGATTTCAGGGATTACGGGATACGCCAGCGGCAAGCCCAAGACCTTTGGAAGCGGAACGGGTTTGAACTGGACATTCGGCGGCACAGCCTCCGCCACCAACATTACCGACTTCACTGGCGGGGACATAAACGCTCGCCCGCTCGTAACCTGCAACCCGAATCACAAGCCCGGCACGGTTGATCCCACCGGGACACCCTATTTGATCGATACTTCGTGCTTCGCCAAGCCGGGCGCCGCCGGGATCATTGGCAGTCTCCAAAGGAACTTGATTCGTCTGCCGGGGATATTCAATACCGACCTCGCGCTCTTCAAGAATGTCCCTCTGGGCGAGAAGCGGAGCTTCCAATTCCGATGGGAGACGTATAACCTTTTCAATCGCGCGAACTTCACCGACATCAACGGAGCGATTACCTTTGACGCCAATGGTGTACAGACAAGCACTATATTCGGAACACCGCGGGCGGCGCGCTCGCCCCGAGTGATGCAGGGTTCCCTGAGAATCAATTTTTGATCCGATCAAAAGGATCACTCGGTGTTTGGAAGTTGAAGGCCAGACGCACCGGATCTGTTAGTCTAACCGGTCCAATGCGTGATCCTGTTCTGGCAGGGAGCGACATGGCTATGACCACAAATAAAATGACCAGGCGCGAATATCTGAAGCTGGTCGGCGCGGGCGCCGCCGTTGCGGCTTCAGATCTGTCGGCATTGACCGCTCGCGCAAACATCAGCAGTGACGATCAGGCGGACCGTAAGCGCCGCATGCAATGGTGGCACGAAGCGAAGTTCGGAATGTTCATCCACTGGGGTCTGTACAGCGTGGTGGGCAGACACGAGTGGGTGATGGAGAACGAAGGCATTCCGGTGGCTGAATACGAGCAACTGGCAAAACGATTCAACCCGAAACCAAATGCGGCGCGGGATTGGGCAAAGCTCGCTCGTCGCGCAGGTCAGAAGTACATGGTGATGACGACCAAGCATCACGAAGGCTTCTGCCACTTCAACACGGCGACGACCAATTACTGCGCGCCGAAGCAGGCGGCGGGGCGCGACCTGGTCAAAGAATACGTCGAGGCCGCTCGCGCTGAAGGTCTGCGAGTCGGCTTCTATTATTCGCTCATGGACTGGCATCATCCGGATGGTGCGCGCTGCGCCCAGGACGAAGCCGCGCGGAAACGCTTCGTTGAATACATTCATACGCACATCCGCGAGTTGATGACCAACTACGGAAAAATAGACATCCTCTGGTACGACGTTTCGTGGCCGCTCGAGGCCCCGGGGTGGGAGTCGGAGAAGATGAATGAGATGGTCTTCCGCTTGCAGCCCGACATCATTGTCAACAACCGAAACAAGCTGCAGGGCGATTTCTCGACGCCGGAACAAAGAATACAAGCGGAGGAGGGCGATCGCGCCTGGGAATCGTGCATGACGATGAACGGAAGCTGGGGCTATCATCGCAACGACGACGATTGGAAAACTCCCAAGACAGTCATTCGCAACTTGATCTCGTGCTCACGCGATGGCGGAAATTATCTGCTCAACATAGGCCCCAAACCTGACGGCTCGATTCCCGAGGAGTCGATCCGAATCCTTTCGACAGTCGGCCAATGGATGGACAGGAACGCGCAGTCAATCTACGCGAGCGATCGCTGCCAGCCCAGGCGTTCGAACTACGCGAGCTTCACTCGCAAAGGAAACACGCTCTTTGCTCACGTTCATTTCTGGCCGGGAGACACCGTGGTCATAGCCGGGCTTATGACAAAAGTAAAATCGGCGAAGCTGTTAGCCACCGGGCAGAGAGTCGAGTTCACGCAAGACGCGATGCGCGTGCGTTTCACGGGGCTTCCCGAAAAAGCGCCTGATGACCCAATCACTACGATTGCCATCGAATGCGAAGGCGAACCCAGGCAAGACAATATCTTTGTGCGCAAGGAAAAAAAACGCGAACAGGCGTAACGTTTGGCGACAGGAATAAGAAAACCGCTGGTTTGTTCTCTACTCGCTGTGTTTCTGAGTCACCCCGCGAGTAAGCGAGACATCAACGCGCAAGCCCCGTCACCGAGCTCACTCCGCGTGTTCCTGCTTGATGCCACTCACCTGCTCGCCACAAGACAACGCATTCGTGATGGCGACAAACACCTCGACGCCGCGTTAATCCAGCTTCGACGCGACTCCCAAAAAGCCCTGTCGACAGCTCCGCAGTCAGTCGTCACTAAAGACGCAACGCCTCCCAGCGGAGACAAGCACGATTACATGAGCCAGGCGCCGTATTTCTGGCCGAATCCGAAGACTGCGGATCATCTGCCCTACATCCGCCGCGATGGCGAGCGCAATCCTGAGATCAATAAGATCTCCGACCATCAAACCATGGACAGGATGGTGAGCGCCGTCGAGACGCTTGCGCTTGACTATTACTTTGAAAGTGATGAAGCGTGCGCGGCCAAAGCCGCGCAGTTATTGTGTGCGTGGTTTGTCGATCCCGCGACGCGAATGAATCCGAACCTCCAATACGCGCAGGCGATCCCGGGCGTGAACACCGGGCGCGGCATCGGCCTGATCGAAACTCGCGGGTTGACACGCGTGGTTGATGCTATCGGACTGCTAGGCGGCTCGAAGGCCTGGACCGAAGCGGATCAGCGGAATCTTGAACAGTGGTTTGCAAAGTTTCTCCAGTGGATGCTCGAAAGCACTAATGGACGCGATGAAGCGGCAGCGAAGAACAATCATGGTACCTACTACGATCTTCAGGTTTCGTCATTCGCTCTCTTCGTGGGGAAAAGGGATCTCGCGATTCATATCCTGGAGACCGCGAGAGCGAAACGAATCGCGACTCAGATTGAACCCGACGGCCGCCAGCCTTTGGAGCTGGTTCGCACAAAGGCGTGGAGCTACAGCGTCGGCAACCTCGACGGCTTGACGCTGCTTGCAACGCTCGGTGAACGAGTAGGCGTCGATCTGTGGAACTATCACACGGCGGATGGGCGCAGTATCCGTCGAGCGCTCGATTACCTTGCGCCGTTTGCGTTGGGCGAGAAAAAGTGGCCGGACCAGCAGATCGGCGAATGGCAGCCGGAGACACTTTTCCCCCTGATCCGCCGAGCCGCCCGCCAGTATCAGGATCAGCAGTACCGAGCCTTGATTAAGAAGGTCCCGCAAGCGGATGCGAGCGACCGCGGCAATCTGACGCTTTGAGCATCAATGTTCGTAGTTCGGCCTTTTAGGCGGAAGTTTGTATCCTCGTAATTCCTCGTAATATGAATTTGGATTACGAACTTTACTTCCGTTGTCGATTCGGAAAGACATCATGCCAGTGACGAAGATGACCCGCCGCGAGATGCTGAACCTCGCACTAGCATCGCCGTTGTTGGCTACAGTGCCGAATGTGGGACTAGCTCAGCGCGGAAAGTCGAGGGGCCTCGATCTGCGACTGCTCATGAACGCGCCGAGCGAAGTAGTGCCGGTTGCCGACACGTCCGGCGTCAAACAAGTGAAGCTGGTCCGCCAGTGGCACGGTCCGTTGTGCCGCTCGCGTTTGATCAACAACGGACGGCAGCCCGTACGAGTCAAAGAAGTGGTGCTCTTTGATCTGGCTCTGCCGTTGCCCCCCGCAACCGGCCTGTACGGTGAGGGCTTTCAGATGCTAAGCCAGACGAGCGGCACGCTCGGTCAGGCGATTGACCTGGGAAACTACACCGATGCCAGGCACTACAAGATGCCGATCCCGGCGGACGCTCGTTGTTTCTACGGTATGATGAGTCTCTCTCCTCCCGCAAGCGAGCATTTCCTGCTGGCGTTTACGTCGTGCCGCCGCTTCATCGGGCAATTCTACCTGCGCGCCTCGACGTTGCAGATCGTCGTTGACACCGAAGGTCTGGACCTCAAGCCGGGCGAGACTTTGGAGCTCGAAGAGTTCATGTTCATGTCCGGAGCGCATCGCGGACAGTTGCTCGAGCAGTTCGCGGGACGCTTGATCGAGAATCATCCTCCGCTTCGCTCTAAGACGCCGCCGGCCGGTTGGTGTTCCTGGTACTGTTTCGGTCCGAGAGTCACAGCCACGCAGGTGCTCGACAATCTGGACTTCATCGCTAAAAACTCTCCCGGGTTGAAGTACATTCAAATCGATGACGGGTATCAACCGGCGATGGGCGATTGGCTCGAGACCGGCGCAGCTTTCGGCGGCAACGTGCAAGGAGTGCTCAAGGAGATTCGGAAGCGAGGCTTCGAGCCCGCGATCTGGGTAGCGCCATTCATCGCAGAAGCAAAATCACATGTCTTCGAACAGCATCCGGACTGGTTTGTGAAAGACGCCGAGGGCAAACCGCTGCGCTCGGACCTGGTAACTTTCGGCGGCTGGCGGCGAGGGCCGTGGTACGCTCTCGACGGCACACACCCTGAAGCGCAAAAGCACCTCGAGGTGGTTTCGGCCTACATTCTTATGGTCCCTTTTGCAAAGAAGAAATAAAGGTAACAGAGTGCGATGACCTTTAGATGGCACAACCAGCTGAATTCTCAGGGCTCTAATTTCCAGTTCCCATATTGAACTCAAAGGCCTGTTCTTGGTATTTGTCCCATTGTGTCCGGGGTAGGTATCTTTGAAAAAACATAGCGATAGGGCGAACAGACTGGGACAACCGGTCAGTAGCCATTGAGTTTTTTGTAGGGCGGGCCGTCAGCCAAGGAGCCTAAGAGGCAGGGTTTTGAAAGACTACCCGCGCCAATTTGTACAAAACTCAACGTTGAAGAGTTTGTTGTACAAAAGCTTACTTTACGAAAACGATTTTTCTTGACACGAAAAACAGAGAGGCATATAACAAATATCTCTCTTACCTCACCAGCCCGTGGGAATTTGTTGGTCCGCTTCGCAACCCAACTTTCCGAGCCAAGCGTTCCGGCAAATAAAATATTAGTGTGGGGAATCACTTGCGAGAAGCTGCGGCATAAGTGTTCTCTTTGGGAGGCGGGACAAGCAATTTATCCAATTCCGAGAGTGCATTGTTTATCCGCCTCTTGCTGTATGATCATAAAGCTACGCACTGAGAAGAAGTTTTCTTTGCGTCCGCGGTCCAGTCTTTGAACCTTGCCCGTTGGACTAAGGGGGGAGTAATGAACTTACAGGGACTAAGAGTGATAATCTTGCAAGTTGGTGTGTGCATCGCTATTGGCTCAACAATTATATTAAGTGCCAATGATCGAGAAATCGTGACTCAAGCCCAAGAACGGCTGAGTGACGAAGCTACTCCTGTACAAGCAGGGGTGATGACGGAGAGACAAAGGCAACATAGTAAGCTATACAAGTATAAATCCGGTAACAACATTTTGGATTTATTGAACCTCAAAGACCAAGAGGTAGAGGTGCACCAGAATGAACCGCTTTCTTTCAGTGTGCCTAATTCCGTCCAAGCCACCGATGCTGACGAGGTGAGGCGCATAACCTGCACTGCGGATGCTGTTGTAGTTGGGGAAATCAGAAGTAAGGTCTCCCAAATTACAGAAAACCAAAAATTCATTTTCACTGATTATGTCTTTTTTGTGCAGGAGGTACTGAAGAACAATACTACTGGCGCTGTACAGCAAGAAAGCGAAATCACAGTTACTCGCCCGGGTGGAGCAGTCCTTATTGGTGGTAAGCACATTACCGCTATTGACGACTCTGTTTTACCTCTGCGAAAAGGCAAGCAATACTTGCTATTCCTTCGATATCTCCCCGAAACCGAAAGTTTCACATCAATTGAAACCGGTGAATCCTATGAGTTAGCCCGGGATCATGTGAAGGTATTGAGAGCGACTTCAACAGATCTGATAGCCGCTAAGCACAATTCAAATTCCTTGTTAACTGAAGTCAAAAGTGCTGCAGGTAGTTGCAGATAGAACTCAAAAGAGGAACAGGAATGATGAAAAGCATAACAGGGAGATCTGTCTTGTTTGTTGTCCCTTAATAATACTATTTGTGCTACAGACGAGCATTATCAGTTATCAACAATCATGCCAGGGTCCTGCACTGTCGCCGCCAGGATGGACAAAATGCTCCTTTGTAACCTATTGGATTAGCGGATTTAACGACACTCAAAAGGGCCAAATAGCGGCGGCGTTCGGTCTATGGAATACGGCTAATCAAAGCAATAATTCTAAAGTGAAGTTTGTGGAAGCCTTTAGTAGCTCCCAAGCAAAATTTAACTTTGTAGCTGATACTCAATCAACCACTAGCGGCTCAGCATTGACAGTAAGAACTGTGTCCGGCGGCGTTACTGTTGCAGCGACATGTACTGTCTATCTCAATTTTGAAGCATATAACCCGACTGCCGGTGGTTACGATACTATTTTCAAAAAAGTGGCTCTTCACGAGATCGGGCATACTATGGGCCTTGCGCATGCTTATGCAACCGGCACAGACGTTTGTACCCTTACAGCACACGTTACGGTGATGCAGGGGATCTGCGGCACGAACGATTCAGCGGATAAAATGCCGCAATCTGTTACGAGCTGCGACCAAGCCAAAATTAACGAAGAATACACGGCAGGAAATTGTTGGGGTTGTAGCAACCAACAATGTATCGAAGACAATACTTTTGGTACATTTACTGCTGCTGGCTGTGACGACCAATGTAGTGGCGGGGGCGGTGGTGGTGGCGGCGGTGAAGGGTGTTTCTGCATCCGCGATTACGATTGCGATCTTTGCAACGAAGGGTATTGTGAGATCGCCTTGGCTGAATGTTTTGCTTATACACCAATACTTGTCGATGTGAACGGTAATGGATTCCGGATGAGCGATGCAGCGGGTGGCGTGGCGTTCGATTTTAGGGGAAATAGTTCAAGAGTCTCTTTGTCTTGGACTGCCGTCGGCTCCGATGATGCCTGGCTCGCTCTTGATCGGGACGGAAACGGGACGATAGACAATGGCACTGAACTGTTCGGCAGCGCCACTCCACAACCTCTCGTCCCCGGGGTTCCCCCAAACGGTTTTCTCGCTCTTGCGGAATATGATAAAGCCGCTAATGGTGGGAATGACGACGGACTCATTGACAGCCACGATGCAATCTTCTCTTCTCTGCGGCTCTGGCAGGACACGAATCACGACGGCATGTCGGAGCCCGGCGAACTTCACACGTTGCCGCAACTAGGAGTGTATGCAATCAGTCTTGGCTACAAGGAATCGAGGCGAATCGACCAGTATGGTAACCGTTTCCGCTATCGGGCGAAGGTGTTTGATGCGCGTGGGGAGCAGGTCGGCAGATGGGCGTGGGATGTATTCCTTATGAGACAGTGAAGCGAGTTTGTGGTTCTGAGTCTTACGAGGTACGCTTGACTAGCTTGCAAGGTTCTTAGCCATCCCCTACCGGATCATAACACCAACATCTCACACACTGATGACCCACTTGCCGCTCACCATGACAAGCCTGGCGCTAAGTCCAATCCAGTCAATGGAATAAGAAAGTCCCACTCTTTTCCCTGTACGCCCATTCACGCGAGCAGGCTGCTGAAAAACTAACCTATCGCCACTAAGGCACAAAGGAGTACAACGCCCACAACAGACCGCATTCACTGACTTGGTGCAGCTTCGTCTCTTTGGGTCTTAGTGGCGAGCGTCCTTTTTCGGCAGCCTGCTTGCGCGACGGGGAACATCATTTTTATCTGCGTGACTTCCGTCTTTCTCAGCAGCTTCTTCCGATGCAAAGTCTCGTTGAGCAAGTTCAAGGTGCGTCGTCATAGCCGCCCTCGCCGCATCAGCCTTCCCGGCGCGGATGGCCTGATAGATCTTGCGATGCATTGCCGCTGATTCTTCCAGATGCGTCGCGTGCTCGATCGTCTGAACCTTCATTTCGTACAGCGCCGCGGTCACCATATCCATAAGCGTAGCCACTATTGGATTGCCTGAGGCCACCGCCACCGCCCGGTGAAATTGCATATCGTATACGAGGTAGGACTTTGGATCATCGAGCGAGGCATATGTATCCGCCACCGCCTCAGCCATCATCGCCAGGTGCTCGTCAGTGGCTCGTTCAGCCGCAAGACCTGCCAGGCTTACCTCAAGGATACGCCGAGCCTCGAACATAGCGTCAGCCGAGAATCCATGGAGCGCCGCAAGCAACCGCAGTAACTGACTCTCCGCAGGGGGCCCGCTCGACATGAACGTACCGGATCCGTGGCGGGATTGAAGCACCCCCATAGCTGACAGGATGCGCAAACCGGTCCGCACGCTGGGGCGGCTGATGCCTAGCCTGTCCGCCAGGGTTCGCTCAGATGGCAGCCTGTCGCCCGGTCTCAATTCCCCGCTCTCGATCAATTCCCTGATCTGCTTGACTACTTGATCAGTGGTGACGCCCTCGCCAAGTCGCTTGAACATCTTGGTCGATACTGATTTTGCGTTCGGAGCATTTCGCATTGCGAGCCCGATATTAATCATCACGCTCCAGCGTGTCAAGCGAGAGTCCTTCACAACCGAGCCAAGGTTCATTGAGTGGTCTTACCACAATGACCGCATATGCAGATGCACCTCTTCTATTCGTACACACTCTTACTGTATGACGCTAACGTGGAAAGAGTGACTCTGAGCAACAGTGGTCGTACCACTCCGCAATAGGCGAGCAAACTTGAAGCAACCGAACCCGAGACCCCGACCACCACCTGAACAACCTCCACGATAAGTTCTATACACGGTTACAACCCGCAACGCGGAAGACCGGCAACGCGGCTCGGACGTGCAAAACGATAATGAAAACAGTATTGTCACGCATAGTCGGTGTTTCCTGTTCTGTGTACTGAGCCCCTCGAATGCTCACGCCGAGGGCCGCAAAAAAACTTCTTGACCCTTATCGCCTTTCATGATAAAACCGTGCCGCTTTTTGAAAGTGGTCAAACCACTGATCCTCGACGATGAACAATGGCAACGGTTGAGTTGAGCGATGAAGGGCCTGATTCGTTCAGTCGTCAAGGACCAAGTCGTCGTAGGCGCCGCAACCGCTCGCGGCAGCGCTAAGAGCCGCAGAATGAAGTGGTAAGTCCACTTCATCTTTAGCACCGGTTAGACGCCCAAGACATTGCAGCCGGGCTCTCAACAACTTATCTCTATGTTGCTGGAAGAGCGGGGTCGCATGTTCACAGTTCGAAGCCGAGTCGGCTCAAGCCATGCTCACTGAAAGGAGAATTGACCATGAGAGTTCGGGAAAAGAACATCAAGGGGGCTGTCTCTTATCTCTCCGCCAGTTTCATCTCTTTGCATCTGGCGCTGTCGTGCCTGTTTATTCTTGCCGGGGCGGTTCGCGCACAAGGCTTCGGCAGTATCGTGGGGACGATAACGGATCCGTCAGGAGCCGTAATCGTCAACGCAAAGGTCACGGCGACCGAAGTGGGCCGGGGCTTCTCGCGGACCGCTACCTCCGACGCGCAGGGGCGCTACGTTCTCACTTCCCTTCGCCCGGCGGGATACGACCTGGTAGTCGAGGCCACGGGTTTTAACAAGTTTACACAGAAGGGAGTTACGTTGCTGGCGGACCAGTCGCTGACAGTAAATGTGAATGTCCAGGTTAGCGGGACGACGGAGGCTATCAGCGTAACCGTCGCCGATGTACAAGTCGATACGACGACGTCGACATTGAGGCAAGTTGTAGAGATGGGCCGCGTCGTCGAGCTGCCTTTGAACGGCCGCAACGCAGCCACGCTTACATTGGGCGTGCCCGGCACAGTGACTGCTCCGAGCGGCGGCGCGGATCAGGGCACGACCAAGACCTTTCCGGGCGCGGTAACCATTGCCGCTAACGGAGCGCGCCAGAATCAGATCAGCTATCAGCTTGACGGCGGCAACTACCTGGATGAGTACACCAACGTGAATCAGCCTTTCCCCATGCCGGATGCTCTTCAGGAATTCAGCGTGCAGACGAGCAATTACAGCGCGGAATACGGACAGAACGCCGGGGCCGTGGTGAACGTTGTCACCAGGTCTGGGACCAACGGTTTTCATGGCAATGCATTCGAGTTCGTTCGCAATGCCGTGTTTAATGCGCGCCAGTGGCAGGCGCCCACTCGGGACCAGCTTAAGCGGAACCAGTTTGGCGGCACCTTTGGCGGCCCGATTATTCGGGATCGCACGTTCTTTTTTGGCGAATACCAGGGCACGCGTCTTCGCAATCTCGGTTCGTCCACCACGCAGACCGTGCCGAGCGCGGCGCTGCGGGCAACTGCGACAGATCCGGCGATCGTCAACCTTCTGAAAGGTATACCCGTCGGCGACTCCAGCAACAAGGTGAGTTTCCAGAGGCCGGACGTGCAGAATTTCAACGAGGTGCTCGGGAAGGTCGATCATTCGCTCAGCCAGACTGACCGGATATCGGCTCGCTACTTCTACAACCGCTTTTCGAGAAACGCGGTTTTTGATTCTTCAAATCTCTTGAGATATTCCGACGGGTCGACCATCGTCGCTCAAAACATGTTGCTCAGCCACACTCATATTTTCACCACGAACCGGCTGAACACCTTCCGTTTTAGCTACTCACGCGAGAAAGCAGGGCGCAGTCCTGCGCCTGACGCGATCAGCGTAGCGGATTTGGGTGTGGCTCTTCCCTTCCAGTCTGACCCGAAGGCAATCCAGCAGATCAGGGTAAACGGCGCGTTCAATTTTGGAGATAACCCCTCGGCAACATTCGTGCGAAACAATTTCACCTGGAGCGACGATTACAGTTGGGTTATCGCAAATCACGATCTGCGCATGGGCGGGGTCATCGAACGCAGTCGCGTGGACCTCGACAACAAGTTCTTTCAACCGGCCGAATTCAGCTTTGACGGTCTGACTAAGTTTTTAGCCGGCACGCTCAGCGACTACAGCGGCAACCTGGCGTTCCGCCAGGGCGCGGGCGAGTTCAAGAACAACCGCGACACTTTCTTCGGTCTATACATCCAGGACAATTATCACGTGAGTCGGCGCGTGACGCTGAATCTAGGACTGCGTTATGAGCCCTCTCTTCCGTGGCGCGAAACCCAGGGGCGTGTGGAGCAGTTCCGTCTTCCCGACCTCATTGCCAAGAAGCATTCTACTCAATTCCCAAACGCTCCTGCAGGCGTATTCTTCCCCGGCGATCCGGGCGTTCCAGAAAACGGCATCGATGCCAGCCTGAACAATTTTGCGCCGCGGCTTGGCTTTGCCTGGGATGTGTTCGGTGACGGCAAGACCAGCTTGCGAGGCGGGGCCGGCGTCTTCTACGACTCGCGCATCGTCGGCATCATCAACAATCGGTTTGTTGACCTGACTCCCTTTAGCCCTCAATTCGTACTGAGCACCTTGACCGGCGGAGTCAAGCCCGGATCGTTTAGTGATCCGCTCTGCACAAAGAGTGCCACCCAGGCCGCACTCGGTTGCGTCAACCAGGCCACCAACGCGGCCAACCCCTATCCGTTTCCAGGCACATTCCCACCGCCCAAGAACTCTATTTTCGGCCAGGGCGTTTTCGTCCTGAGCTGGGACCCGGTAAACAAGTACCAGGTGCCGACACTCTTTAACTGGAACCTGGCCCTCGAGCACCAGTTGCCTTCCAACATTCTGGTGCGTGGCGCTTACGTTGCCTCGCGCAGTACCCACATTACCGAAACGTTGAACCTGAACCCGTCACCTGTCAAAGGAGGCACCCTCAGGCTTAACGCGATCGCCGGCGGGCCAGCGTTCAGCACGGTTCAGCAAGACCTGCAGGACATCAATGCGACGTACCATTCACTCCAGTTATCCGCCGAAAAGCGGGCCACTCACGGTCTGACCGTCTTCGCCAGTTACACCTGGTCGAAGAGCATCGACGATCTTCCGCCGGGCGCAGGCGTCACCGGCTTTGATACTTCCTCGGCGAGGCCCTGGGATGATCCGCTGCGGCACCAGTTTGACCAGGGGCCGTCGGAATTTGATCACACGCATCGCTTCGGCGGATCCTTCGTCTGGCAGCTTCCAGCTCTGGCGAAGGCAAACAAACTTGTTCGCAACGTGGCAGGCCATTGGCAGCTCAGCGGCGTCGTGTCGGCCCAGACCGGACGGCCGATCACGATCTTGTCGGGAGTGAATAATTCCGGGACGGGAATCGGACAAGACCGAGCAAATATCGTCGCCGCTGCGTACGGCTCGGGAGCTTGCGCCGGCAACACCAAGGCTTGCAAGTCGTGGCTTATCCCGGCCTCATTTGTGTCCAACCCGACCGGCACATTCGGCAACCTGGGCAAGGGGAGCTTGCGTTTTCCAGGCCTCTACAGTTGGGATATGGCGATTGCCAAGAATTTCTCGTTCACAGAGAGCATCAAGCTCCAGTTCCGCGCCGAGTTTTTCAATCTCTTTAACCGGGTGAACTTCGACGAGACGACCGCCACCGGCAACTTCGCCAAGCTCAGCTCGAAAGGCAATTTCGGTGCGCTTCAGCAGGCTGGCGACCCGAGGATAGGACAACTGGCCGTGAAGCTCTTTTTCTAACCATGTCGTAGACAAAGCGGAACGATTGTTGTGCGCTCAGCAGGGAGCGCACAACATCGATCATGAATCCGGGCCCGGTGCGGACCGAAGATCGCCTCAATCCTGGAAGTCGCGAAGGTTACACAAGAAGACATTGCTGACGGATATGCGAAAAAGGTTCAACCGCCTGTTGCATTGATGTGCCCTAAGTACCTAAGCTAAAACTTGTTCTGAGCATTTGCGAAAAGTGGTAGTCTATGGCAAAAGAGATTCAAAGCGTTATGACGATTATCAGTGAGTTTGCTGTCATCGTTAGCCAGAAGGATAATGTCGCGGTGGTGAAAGATGCGATTTTGTCCGGCACAAGACTGGAGTTGCCGGATGGCCGCCTGGTCCGCATAACCGACAGCATCGAGCCCGGCCATCGTTTCGCCACGCGAGCAATTCCCACGGGCGAGTTCGTGTTGCAGTATGGCCAGCCTATTGGCACATCGCTTGGGATTGGCGAAGGCGATTCGATCTCGCACGCTAACATGTCGGATGCTGTTCCGGTTGTGCGCGATCTGCCGGAGGACCTGCACACGCCTCCGCCCGCTTACATACCCGCGGATGAACGCGCGACCTTTCGTGGCTTCCGCCGGGCGGATGGCCGGGTGGGCACGCGCAACTACGTCCTGATAGTACCGACGAGCATGTGCGCGAGCACCGAATCGCAGCAGATTTCGATGATCGCTGAGTACACTCTGTTCAATCGAGAAAAGTACCCCAATGTCGATGGCGTGGTGGCGCTCGCGCATAACAAAGGCTGTGGGTGTTCGGACGGATCCAACATCGAGGTAATGTTGCGCACGCTGGCAAACTATGCCGATCATCCCAACGTCGGCGGCGTGGTCATGATCGAGCTCGGCTGCGAGAAGACCAACCTGTCGATAGTCGAGCAGTATCTGCACAGGAAAGGCCGGCACTTGAACAAGCCGTTTGTGAGGTTCGGAATTCAAGAAGCAGGCGGCACTCAGGGGACAATCGCGCGAGGCTTGAAGGAAGTCGAGACGATGCTGCCCGAGGTCAATCGCGCCGAACGAGTGGAGGTGCCTATCAGCGAGCTCGTATTAGGAGTGAAGTGCGGCGGGTCGGATGCGTTTTCCGGGATCTCGGCCAATCCGAGCCTGGGCCGGGCTTCCGATTTGTTGGTCCGTTCGGGTGGCACTGTGCTGATCACCGAAGTGCCCGAGTTTTGCGGCGCGGAGCATCTCATCGCGAACCGGGCAAAGGACGTTGCGACCGGCCGCGCCGTGTACGCAGCAGTCGATTGGTACAAGGGCTTCGCGGCACTCCGCGGCGTTCGGCTCGACGAGAACCCTAGCCCTGGCAACGTGCGCGGTGGTCTTCTTAACATCACCATCAAATCGCTCGGTGCAATTGCGAAGGCCGGCACGACGCGGGTTGAAGGCGTCACCGACTATGCCGAACCAGCAAAGGGCCGCGGCCTCTGGCTGATGCAGGGACCGGGCTACGATCAGGAGTCGACACCTGGGCTCGTCGGCGCAGGAGCAACTATCATAGTCTTCACTACGGGCCGAGGAACGACAATCGGTAATGCTATTGCGCCGGTCATCAAGCTCGCATCAAATACCCGCGTGTTCGAGCGAATGAGCCGCGACATAGACCTGTCGGCGGGCGGGGTCATCGATGGGACTGAGACCATCGATGAAGTGGGCGCGCGAGTCTTCGAGCATCTGCAGGAAGTCGCAAGCGGAGATAGTCCGGCCAGAGCCGAAGAGAACCATCATCGCGAGTTTGAAATCTGGGCCGAGCAAGCCGTTCCGCTGTGATGTTGTGAGTGCGGTCATCCAGCGGATTCGGCAAGATCACCGGGTCGGTTTTATTCTCTATTTTCCATTTGTCATTTTCCATTTGTCATTTGTCATTGAGGAGGCTGAGCGTATAACCAATGACAAATGACAAATGGAAAATGACAAATGGAAAATAGAAAATAAAAAATAGAAAATGAAATGGACACTCCTAGAAGATGAAACCGACAGAGTTCAGTCCTGAAGAACCAACCAAGTTGGGCCGGCGCGCCTTCATGGCTGGGGCCGCGGCTGCGGCAGCCGTCACGGCATCCGCGCAGGAACGCAACTACGGACGTGATGCGCCGCCGGTGCGCTACCCCGATCCCGATATATTGGTTCTTGACAAGCGCTTCGCCCGATACAAAATCGGCAACACCCCCATCCAACGACTACATACAGGCATGTTATGGGCGGAAGGTCCTGCGTGGAATGGTGTCGGACGTTACCTGGTATGGAGTGACATTCCCAACAACATTCAATGTCGCTGGCTAGCCGAAGACGGGCACGTAAGCGTCTTTCGCAACCCCTCGAACAACAGCAACGGCAACACCTTCGATTTCGAGGGCCGCCAGATTTCCTGCGAGCACGCCACTCGCCGCATCGTGCGTTATGAGCACAACGGCGCGGTCACTGTGCTTGCAGAGAAATGGCAAGGAAAGCCCTTTAACGCACCCAACGATGTGGTTGTGCATCCCGACGGGGGAATCTGGTTTACCGATCCGGGCTACGGCAGCCTGATGGGCTACGAAGGCAACAAGGGCGAGCTTTACATCAAAGAAGCAGTTTACCGAATTGATCCTCAGACGGCGAAAACGGACCTCGTGACGGACGAGATCTTCAAGCCCAACGGGCTTTGCTTCTCCCAAGACTACAAGAAGCTCTATGTGGTGGACACCGGCGCGTCGCATTATCCTCAAGCGCCGCGAAACATCAAAGTCTGGGAGGTTGTCGATGGCAAGAGGTTGAGCAAAGGTGTCGAGTTCGCTTCGATGAAGCTCAAGACGAAGGACGGGGAAGTTGTTGGCGGTTCCGATGGAATCCGAGCTGATGTGGATGGCAACATCTGGGCTAGCGCCAGTTGGGTCGGCGCGGGCTACGACGGTGTTCACATCTTCGCGCGGGACGGACAGCGAATAGGGCAGATCCTGCTGCCGGAGGCTTGCAGCAACATCTGCTTCGGTGGCCCGAAACGAAATCGCTTGTTCATGACTGCCAGCCAATCGCTTTACGCGGTGTACGTGGAAATTCAGGGCGCGCATATCGCGTGAGTCGGAGAGCATTTTATTTTCCATTTGTCATTTTTCATTTGTCATTGGTTAGACGCACCGCTCGCTCAATGAAAAATGACAAATGGAAAATGGAAAATGGAAATGAAAAGTGCTAGGAATGAACTCGACTACAATGTCAGCTACTGTTGCGGACCGGGCCAGACGACGCGTCATGCTCCGCATAATGCCTTATGTGTTCTTGCTGTACATCATCGCTTTTCTGGATCGCGTTAACGTCGGCTATGCCTTTCTGAAGATGAAGGGTGATCTGGGTTTTGCAGACGATGTCCTCGGCCTGGGGGCGGGGATCTTCTTCATCGGTTATTTTCTGCTCGAGATACCGGGGAGCATTCTGGTCGAGAAATGGAGCGCGCGCGGGTGGATTGCTCGCATCATGATCTCGTGGGGGATAGTGGCGATTCTAATGGGTTTTATTCAATCTAAGTCCCAGTTTTATACCGCGCGCTTTGTCCTGGGGGCGGCAGAGGCCGGCTTCTTTCCAGGAATCATTGTCTACTTCAGTCATTGGTTTCGCTATGAAGACAGGGCCAAGGCGGTAGCGCTGTTTATGGCGGCAATCCCTGTCGCCAACATCATCGGTTCGCCGGTATCCGGCTTATTGCTTGGCGTGAATTGGCTCGGGCTGGCCGGCTGGCGCTGGCTGTTTATCATTGAAGGGGCTCCTGCCATTATCTTTGGTGTCGTGACGATCTTTTATCTGACTGATCGGCCGCATCAGGCGCGGTGGTTGCCGGATGACGAGCGCGATTGGCTCACCGGTGAGCTCGAACGTGAGAAGCTGGAAAAGCAGGCGACGCGTTCATACAGCATCCTGCAAGCGTTCCGGCACCGCGAGGTGGTGTTACTAACGCTGGCCTACTTTTTCATGGTCACCGCTGTTTACGGGTTCAATTTCTGGCTGCCAACCATCATCCAGAAACTATCGGGATTATCAAACCTGGTTGTGACCCTTATTTCCGCGCTTCCATATTGTGTGGCCCTCGTTGCGATACTTTTTGTCGGATGGTCTTCTGACCGGACTAAGGAGCGGCGCTGGCACACGGCTTTGTCTATGATCGTTGCCAGCATTGGCCTCTTGCTGAGCGTCGTCGCGCAAGACCAGACCGCGCTGGCAGTGTTGATGTTTTGTGTTGCGGGAGCCGGAATGTATAGCTATCTGCCTGGCTTCTGGGCACTGCCAACGAGCTTTTTGACTGGGACCGCGGCAGCGGCTTCGATTGGACTGATCAACTCGATTGGCAATCTCGGTGGCTTCGTCGGCCCTTACGTCGTCGGCTATTTGAGCCAGGCCACGAATTCATTTCTTGGCGGCGTGCTCTATCTTGCGACATCGGCATTGGTGGCGGCGGTTCTTATACTTGCTCTTCGAGCCACTAGACAGACACGGTCGTTGGCGGCGGAAGTTTCGGGCTGAGTTTCTTTCGCGGCTTGCCGCGAAGTCGGTATGGTAATGACGATGAAAACTCTGCTGTATCCTGCTTATGAACGGTTGGAGATAGCAGATCAATCCAAACCGCGCCCCGGCGACGGCGAGGTCCTGCTGCGAATAGCTGCCTGTGGAATTTGCGGCAGCGAACTCGAGGCATTCAAGAACAGGAGCCCGAGACGCGTTCCGCCGCTCGTGATGGGACATGAGTTCTGCGGTGTAGTCGAGGAAGCCGGACCTCGCGTTAGCTCGCTCGCTCCCGGCCAGCGTGTAGTCTCGCACTCACTGTTTGGCTGCGGCCAGTGCGTGCGCTGCGCGCGTGGCGATTCACACCTTTGCGCGCGCCGGCAGTTGTTCGGGATGAACAGAGCGGGCGGTTTCGCCGAGTACGTGAGCGTTCCCGAACAGTGTCTCGTAGCCTGGCCCGAGCCTCTGCCTGCCAATGCGGCGAGCCTCGCTGAACCGCTTGCTAATGGCGTTCATGTGGTCGGTCTTACCCGGCAACTCAATCCGGGCATCGTCGTCATTATCGGCGCCGGTCCGATCGGGCTCCTGTGTCAGCAAGCATTTCAGTGTTTGTCATCAGCCGAGGTCGTAATCGCCGATCTGATCCGTGAACGTTTGGACGTAGCAAGCAGGCTCGGCGCGAAACACATCGTTGATTCGCGACACGAAGACTTCCTTGAGGCGGTGCTGAGTCTGACTGACGGTGAAGGAGCCGATGTCCTGGTGGATGCCGTTGGCAGCGGGTTGTCGAAGCAGCAATCCCTGGCCGCGACGCGTCCCGGCGGGACGACGGTCTGGATCGGCCTGCACGAGAACACCGTGACAATTGATTCGCACGAAGTGACGCTGGCCGAAAGACGAGTGCAAGGGAGCTATGCGGCTTCCCTGGATGAGCTCAAGGTGGCTGTGGACCTCCTCGCAAGCGGCCGGATTGACGGGACAAGTTGGATCAAGACCTTTCCTCTCGTGGAAGGAGTTGAAGCTTTCCGATCGATGCTTGCAGCGCGTGGGGATAATATTAAGGGGGTGTTGATTCCCGCCTGAATATAGGTCCTATAGGTCCTATAAGTCCTATGTTAAATCCCCCAGAATTTAGAATGCCCAGTCTCCGCCTGGATGGTCGGGTCGCGTTGGTCACTGGAGGGGGTCGCGGACTGGGGCTCGGAATGGCGCTCGCCCTCGCTCACGCCGGCGCGGATATCGCTTTGGCCGCGCGCACAAAGCACGAGTTGGAAGAAGCCGCCGGGCTGGTTCAAGCGGTGGGCCGGCAGTCACTCATCTTGCCTGCCGATGTCAGCGACGTGAGCGCCGTGCAGGCGATGGTTGATGCCGCGGCGGATCACTTCGGCCAGCTTGACATTCTGGTTAACGCCGCGGGCATCAACATTCGTCAACCGGTTGACAGTTTCACCGAAGCGGATTGGGATCGACTGATGGCGATCAATTTGAAGGGCGCTTTTTTTGCGAGCAGGGAGGCGGCTCGCAGAATGCGTCAACAAGGCAAGGGCAAGATCATCAATGTTGGCTCCGTCGCGTTTGAGATCATCGTTCCCAATGTCGCGTTGTACGCTATTAGCAAAGGTGGCATGCGCCAGATGACCCGCGGCCTCGCCGTCGAGTGGGCGCGAGATAACATTTGTGTCAATGCAATCGCGCCCGGGCGCTTCTGGACGAAGATGACCGATGCGATTTTTTCCAACGCCGCGCTCTATGCTAGCGCGGTCAGCCCGATCCCTCTTGGCCGTCCCGGCACCGCTTCCGATCTGGCAGGCGCGACTGTTTTGTTGGCGTCGGATGCCAGCGATTACATCACCGGGCAGACGATCTTCGTAGATGGTGGCTGGATGGTCAACGGAGGTGTAAAAGCATGACGCCACACTCAGCACTAACTCCCCGCCTGAGCGGCGCTTTACGAACTTCCGCCTAGATGTCGTACTACGAGACGCATAAAACTAAAAAGACTGATAATCTATGTTATCGAGCTTGATCCTGTTACCGGTAACAAGTACTATGCTACGGGCGCCGGCTTGCTGTATCTTTTTCAGGCAAGGCAGGCTAAAGCCTGGACTCTGAACTCCATGCTGTTAGACGAATGATCGTGAAATTCACAATCGTCTGGATTGTTGTTGCGAGCGCGCTGATTGCCGGCAGCGCGTTGCCGGTCTCGTCTGCCTCGCAGTCTCAACCGGTTATGTATCAGGAAGCGCGGCGGTTGATGTGGACGAAATTCGAGATCATCGCTTACGGCGCGGACCGCGCCCGACTCGCCGAGGCGGCGGAAGCGGCTTTTGAAGAGATCGATCGCCTCGATCGACAGATGAGTAACTACTCGGAGACGAGCGAGCTGACCTACATCAATCGCAACGCGGCGCGCGAAGACGTGATCGTCGAAAAAGAGCTCTTCGATTTTCTCAAACTGTCCATCGAGTACGGTCGAGCGACCGCCGGCACCTTTGACATTACAGTCGGTCCGCTGATGAAATCCTGGGGATTCTTCGACAGCAAGGGGCGAGTGCCCGACGCGGCTGAGCGAAAATCAGTGATGACGCGAGTTGGTTTCAAACATGTCCTGCTCAATGAACGGACGCACACGATTCGCTTCGACCGTGAAGGAGTCGAGCTTGATCTGGGCGGCATCGCGAAAGGCTATGCTGTCGATAGGGCGGCAGAGATCCTGCGCGCCAGCGGCGTCACCTCGGCGTTCATCACTTCGGGCTCGAGCAGCATTTGTGCGATCGGCGCGCCGCCCGGTCAAAATGCTTGGCGCGTCGAAGTGAGCGACCCGCTCGATCGCTCACGCCAACTCGAGGCTATAGAGATCAAGAACCGGTCGATCTCTACATCGGGCTGTCATGAAAAGACATTCGAATCTGGCGGGAGGAGCTACTGTCACATAATGGACCCGCGAGCCGGCCGCCCCATCGAAGGGCTGCTCAGCGCGACGGTCATTACGCAAAGTGGTGTTGAAGCCGAAGTGCTCTCAAAGGCGCTGATGGTCCTGGGGATCGAAAAGGCGCGGGAGTTCCTGAAGACTCGCCCTCTCGTTCGCGCCATTCTTTACTACCACCAACCGGAGGGCGGATTGGGCTGTGCTCGGTTGAATTTTTGAGGAGACGGCTATGACCCCAGCGTCGCCCGGAACGGATAAACACGCGGGGGGCGATGTCCGACAAACTTCAGTTTGTCGCTGGCTGATCGCCGAATTGTTGATCGCGACAAACTGAAGTTTGTCGGACATTTTCTGAGGAGGCGACTATGAGCGAAAGCAAAGCGAAGCTATCAAGGCGAAATTTCCTCGAGGCGACGACGTTGGGCGCCGCGGGTTTGATGCTCGGTTCTTCAAGGGTTCCAGCATTCGCGTTGGGGGCGAACGACCGGGTCAATGTGGGGGTCATCGGAGCAGGCAGTCAGGGCAGCAGCCTGATCCGCTCTCTCGCGACGGTGCCCAACTCGAAGATTACCGGGATGTGTGACATCTTCGAACCGAACTTGAACAAAGGCGTCAATCTTGCCGGCAGCCAGCCGAAAACGTTTATCGATTATAGAAAACTGATCGAGAGCAAAGATGTGGATGCTGTGGTGATTGCTACCCCGCTTCACATGCATTACGAGATCGCTCTTGCCTCGCTCGATGCCGGGAAGCACGTGTTCGTCGAGAAGACAATGATGTATTCCATTAAACAGTGCGAGCAGATTATCCTGGCAACCAGGGCGCATGCGTCGCAGGTCTTTCAGGTCGGGCACCAGCACCGCTTCGATCCTGTCATTCACAAAGTAGTGGACATGTCTAAAGACGGCGCGATCGGAAAGGTTACGCACATTCGATGCATGTGGCACCGCAACGGCGATTGGCGGCGGCCGGTTCCCACCATCAACTTCGATCCGAGCCCGTGGGGTTATCCCGATCTCGACCACCTGATCAATTGGAGGATGTACAAACGCTACTCGGGCGGGCTGATGTGCGAGCTTGGCTCGCACATGATAGAGGTCTGCAACCTGATCATTGGAGCAACGCCGGCGGCAGTCACGGGAATGGGTGGTATCGATTACTGGAAGGACGGACGAGAGACTTTCGACAACGTGACGGTGGTATACAACTATCCGGCCGGCCAGAAGGTGACGTTCAGCTCGACGACTACGAACGCACACGACGGCGAACACATAGTGATTATGGGCACCGAAGGAACGATCGAGATGGGCTGGGATAAGGCGGTTTACTTTCGCGAGAAGGAGGCGCCGGAACTGGTCAAAGCCGAAGGCGCGACGGTGATTGGCGCGACAGGCGAAACCATGAAAGCCTCCACGCAGAGTCAGAAAGAAGGGGCTCAAGTGGCGCCGCAAGATGCGCAGAAACGAAGCGCTGTTTATCGCGAGCTCGAATCCTATGTCTCATGTATTCGCGACGGTAAGAAAGCCGTAGTAGACGTTCAAGCCGGACGCAACGCAGCGGTCTCCGTGCTGTCCGCGAACCAGGCGATGGAAGAAGGACGAGTCGTCAAGATCTGATTCGACGGAGGACAGCAGACGGATGACCGTCGCCTGTCGTCCGTCGCCTGTCTTCTTCACAGGAGATATCGAACGTGCGGTTTATGGTGATACTTGTGCTGACCCTGGCGGGCGCGGCGGTCCTGATTGAAAAGCCTTCAATGTCAGAAACGCCGCAAGCGGACCGGTCTATGCAAGAGGTGAAGATCATCACGCTTGATCCCGGTCATTTCCACGCGGCGCTCGTTCAGAAGCGGATGTACCCCGGCGTGTCAAAGCGAGTGGACATTTATGCGCCGCTGGGGTTCGATCTCACCGAGCATCTCAATCGAATTGCGCGCTTCAATCTGCGCGGGGACGATCCAACGGCGTGGGAGCTGGACGTTCATACCGGGCCTGATTTCTTTGAGCGCATGCTCAGAGAGCGTCCCGGGAATGCGGTAGTCATCTCAGGCCGCAATCAAGGCAAGATCGACCGTGTCAAAGCATGCGTTGAAGCCGGACTCAATGTGCTCGCGGACAAGCCCTGGGTCATCAACTCGGGCGATTTGTCGAAACTCGAGGCTGCGCTCAACGCCGCCCAGCAGAGGCGCATCACCGCCTATGACATCATGACCGAGCGGTACGAGATCACCACGATGCTCCAGAGAGAACTGGTCAACGACACTGGGACCTTCGGGTCCATCGTTGCCGGTACCGAGCAGGAGCCCGGTGTTTATATGGATGGCCTGCATCATCTGATGAAGACGGTTGCGGGTGTGCCGAATCTCCGCCCCGCGTGGTTCTTTGATGTCAATCAACAGGGAGAGGGCCTGGCCGATACCGGCACCCACCTTGTTGATCTCGTACAGTGGATACTCTTTCCCGAGCAGGCGATCGACTATCGCAAAGACATCAAGGTGCTCGCCGCAAAACGATGGGCAACACCGATTGCCAAAGCGCAATTCCGAAACGTGACCGGTGAGCCCGATTTTCCAGGATTCCTCTCGGCGAACGTGAAGGGAGATCAGCTTGATTTGTACTGTAACGGTTTCGTTTCTTACACGCTGCGCGGGGTTCAGGCGAAAGTGAGAGTGGGCTGGGACTATGAATCTGCAGCGGGAGCGGGCGATACCCACTACGCGGTCTTCAAGGGGAGCAAGTCCCGTATCGAGATTCGGCAGGGCAAGGAAGAAAAATACCGGACCGAACTCTACGTCGTGCCCAACAGCCGCGAGAAGAAAGCCGAAGTGCTCGCAGCTTTGAATAAGAAAATCGAAACGCTACAAGCGAAGTCTCCGGGAGTCGCTGTTGAGGACATGGGCGAACAGATGCGCGTGACGATCCCGGATAAGTATCGTGTGGGCCACGAGGAGCACTTTGCCCAGGTGACCGATCGGTTCCTCGAGTACGTCAAGAACCCGGGAGCAATGCCTTCGTGGGAGAAGGCGAACATGCTGTCGAAGTACTACGTGACAACCAAAGGCGTTGAACTGAGTCGGCCGACGGAAGACGACCGACGACCGAACGACCGACGACCGAACGACCGGTCGCCCGTCGTCGGTCTTCGGTCACCCATCCTTCATAGGAGACCGCTTCATGGTGAAGAGACCACTGCTATGTATTGTCCTACTGCTTTCATATCTGGTTCCTGCAGGCGTGTTTTTCGGTAGCGTCGCCGCAGCGAACGGTTGGCACTTGGCAGCCGGCAATGAAACACCGGCCGAGCACGACCAGCGAATGAAGTGGTGGCGAGAAGCGCGGTTCGGAATGTTCATCCACTGGGGACTCTATGCCGTCCCCGCTGGAGAGTACCACGGACAGCGCTCCAAAAGAATCGGCGAGTGGATCATGGATTGGGCCAACATCCCGCGCGCCGAATACGAGAAATTCGCTACGCAATTCAACCCGGTTAAGTTTGACGCTCCAGAGTGGGTCCGAATCGCCAAAGACGCCGGCATGAAGTACATCGTTATCACTTCGAAGCATCACGACGGTTTCTCGATGTTCGACAGCCGCGTCAGCAAGTACGACATAGTCGACGCCACGCCTTACCGAAAAGATCCAATAAGGGCCCTTGCGGATGAAGCGAAGAGGCAAGGTCTCAAATTCTGCTTCTACTATTCGATCCTGGACTGGCATCACCCGTCAGCTTATGTCGACGCCCCTGGAAAAGACCCAACGGCCGGCAACCGGCAGACCCTGTTGAAGCCCGGCACCAAAGACGAGTATGTGAAGTACATGAAAGAGCAGCTTCGCGAGCTTGTCACGGGATACGATCCGGCAGTGTTGTGGTTCGACGGCGAATGGCAGGACTGGTGGACCGAAGCAGACGGCAAGGATCTCTATCAGTACGTCCGATCTTTGAAGCCCGGCATCATCATTAACAACCGCGTAGGCAAAGGCCGAAAGGGCATGGAAGGTCTGAGCAAAACCGACCAGCAGTACTCGGGAGATTTCGGTACGCCCGAACAGCAGATTCCGCCGAGCGGTTTGCCGGGCATCGATTGGGAAAGTTGCATGACGATGAACGACACGTGGGGCTTCAAATTCTACGACGACAACTGGAAGTCCACCGAGACTATCATCCGCAATCTTATCGACATCGCATCGAAGGGCGGTAACTACCTGTTGAACGTCGGGCCGACCGGCGAAGGACTCATTCCTCAACCGAGCGTCGAGCGCCTCGCCGAAGTCGGCAGGTGGATGACAGTCAACGGCGAATCAATCTACGGGACCACCGCGAATCCCTTCGCGAAGCAGCTATCGTTTGGTCGAGCCACGAGCAAAGGCGGCCGGATCTACCTGCACGTTTTTGATTGGCCCGCGGACGGCAGGCTTCAATTGCCGTCGTGGGGCAAGACTGTTAAGGCAGCATATCTGCTGGCGGCTCCGAAGACCGCGCTCAAGTTCAGCCAGAGTGGTGAGAGCGTTGTCGTTCAAACGCCGGCGAAGGCTCCGGACCTGATTGCTTCAGTCGTAGTGCTCGAGGCGGAATAATTAGAGGCGTGGAGAGGGATTTGAGGACTCAACATTGGAGCCAATCCCAACGGGATTGCATCTCACAGCCCAAGGTTGCTGTACTCAGCTACCTTGGGGCCGGGTCGCGATGGGGTTCCAACCCCAACGGGGTTGCGCCGCTCGCGCCCAGTGTTACGAACAACGAAACGTGGCGGTGTAAGGGATGCGATAGGCCGCAACCCCTTCAGGGTTGCCACCAACGATCGACTCGGTCTCCGCTGCGTCGCCATTACCCAGGGTAGCCGAGTACGGCAACCCTGGGCTGAGCGCTGCAACCCCTTTCGGGGTTGCTTCAAGCCAACGCAGTTTGGTGGATCCAACTTATGCTGAGGTACTCTTCAATGACACGAACATTCAAGCTCTGTTTCCTCTTTCTCGTGTTTATGACGTCCGCATCGGCGCAAACAGCGTCGCAAGAGTCGCAGGAGTGCGCAGACGCGAAAGCCCAGGCTGCAAGGCTTCAGGCGCGACTTCAGGACTGGCCCGCGCTTGCTCGCTATCGAGAGGCGAACGCCGGCGTGGCCGCACCGGCCAAAGACGAAAAGCGGGTCGTCTTTATGGGCGATTCGATCACCGACTCCTGGAAGCTCGCCGGCTACTTCCCCTCCAAGCCGTACATCAATCGAGGCATCAGCGGTCAGACGACTCCCCAGATGCTGGTTCGCTTTCGACCCGATGTGCTCGCGTTGAAGCCTCAGGTTGTAGTCATTCTGGCGGGTACCAACGACATCGCGGGAAACACCGGGCCGATGACACTCGAAGCCATCGAAGGCAATCTTGCTTCGATGTTCGAGCTGGCGCGATCGAGCGACATCCGCGTCGTGATTGCTTCGGTGCTTCCGGTGAGCGATTACGCAAAGAACACAGAGGGCAAGCCTATCAATCAAACGACTCGCCGCCCACCCGAGAAGATCATCGCTATCAACGAGTGGCTCAAGAAACAGGCGACTCAAAACGGGCTAACTTATCTCGATTATTTTTCGGCTATGGTGGACGAGAAAGGCTTCTTGAAAGAGGAACTGAGCAACGACGGACTCCATCCGAACGACAAAGGCTATGTCGTCATGAAGCCGCTTGTTGAACAAGCCATAGCCACGGCGCTGAAGAAAAAGAAATAGCCCTCTGAACTCTGTGAGCAGGCGCACAATGAAAACTACACCCCTATCGTCGGAAGATCTGCGCGGAGTGTTTTCGGTGCCGCCATTGGCGCGAAGCGACGATGCGCAACGCTCGCTCGATCTGGAGCAGAACAATCTGATCGTGCGTCACATCGCCAACGGCGGCATTACGCGCTTCATCTACGGTGGCAATGCATTCCTCTATCACGTGCAGCTCGCTGAGTATGAGCAACTGCTGGAATGGCTCAGTGGTTTCAGCGCCGATCTATTGGTGATTCCAAGCGCGGGGCCGTCTTTTGGACGCGCGATGGATCAAGCGAGCTTGCTTCGCAAATACGAATTCCCCTGTGTGATGATGCTCCCCTGCGGTGATCCTCGCGACGCGCCTGGTCTCGAGCGCGGATATCGCGAATTTGCGGAAGCCGCGAACGCGAAGCTGCTCGTCTACCTCAAAGGTGAAAACAATTTTGGCGATGACAAAGAAGCAGGGCTCGATGCCGTAGCTCGACTAGTCGATGACGGGGTTTGTGTCGGCATCAAGTATGCCGTCGTGCGACACGATCCCGCGCAAGATTCTTATCTCGACGCGTTGCTGAGGCGAGTGGACCGAAGCTTGGTCATCAGCGGCATCGGCGAAAGACCGGCTGTCATACATATGCGTGATTGGAAGTTGCCTGGGTTTACAACCGGCTCGGGGTGCATAGCTCCGCGCCTGAGCCAACTGCTGTTTGAGGCTTGTGTTAAAGGTGAATTCGATGAGGCGGAGAAATTGCGAGCGGCATTTCTCGCGCACGAAGACCTGCGCGATCCGTGGGGTCCGGCGAGGGTGTTGCACTCGGCGATTCAGCTTGCCGGCATCGCCAGGACGGGCCCTGTTCTGCCTTACATCTCTGCGTTGTCTGATGCCGAGGACGCGCACCTCGATCCCGTAGCGCGTGAACTAGCTGACCTGAACTCGTCAGCATCAACGAGCTAGAAGGCGAGTTAAGAGGTTAGAGGCGAGCGATGACGACTTCCCAGGCCAGCGTTGTGCTCGAAGACCTGCATCAGCCGGATACCGAGTCATCTCTCCAACAGTCTACGCGGCGGTGGTGGCTACTACTCCTGTTGTTCACCGCTATGCTTATCAGCTACGCGCATCGGGGTGCGTTGAGTGTGGCAGTCGCAGCCTCGTCGATGACCGAGGACCTGCATCTCTCCGACGCCGGCATTGGCGTTCTGCTTTCAGCGTTCTTTTGGATCTATGCGTTTGCTCAGGTGCCGGCCGGCTGGGCGGTCGATCGATTTGGTGTGAGGCGCGCTTACTCGCTGGGCTTCGCCTTCTGGTCGCTGACCTCCACGCTAACGGGCTTCGCTACAGGCTTCGCGTCTCTCCTCGGTTTGCGTGTAGCGGTAGGGGCAGGACAGGCCATCTCATTTCCGGCGACGTCTCGCGCAGTCGCCAACTGGTTTCAGGAACGCGAGCGCGGCACTGTGACCGGCATTTATCTCACAGGCGTTCGTTTCGGCACAGCGCTCATAAATCTGGTCGGGGCTTACTTCCTGGCCAGGTACGATTGGAAGCTCTTCTTCATCGTGATAGGGCTTGTGCCGTTGATCTGGCTGCTTCCCTGGTCGAAGTTCTTAAGCGAGTGGGAGACTCCGGCTGCCGGTCCGAGACCAGCAACGACCAGCAACGTGTCGTTCTTTCATAGCCTATCGCTGATCAGGCATCGGAGCGTGCTCGGAGTCTTCCTGGGTTTTTTCGCTTACGACTATGCATGGTTCGTTTTCATTACGTGGCTGCCTCGATATCTGAAAAAGGAGCGCGGTTTCACGGACAGCGAAATGGGCATCTACAGTGCGGTTCCGTTTCTGTTAATGTCGGTGATTATCGTCCTTTCAGGAATCCTGAGCGACCGGCTCGTAGACCGCGGCTACGACGAAGCAAGGACTCGGAAGATCTTCGTGCTGACCGGTCTGGCTATCGGATGTCTGATTGTGCCGGCCGGAATGGTGGCGGACAAGATGACCGCCGTGTGGCTGTTGACGATTTCCCTCTGCGGTCTGGGAATCGCGTCGCCAAATACCTGGACGCTTACGCAGGCCGTTTGTCAAAAGAAGATCGTCGGAACGGTTTCGGGCATTCAAAACTTTGGCGGCAACCTCGGCGGTATTCTCGCACCGGCGGTCACCGGCTTCATCGCTCACGCGACTAACTCGTTCGCGCTGGCGTTGGGGCTCACCGGCGCCGTGCTTTTAGGAGGCATGCTGGCGTACTGGTTTTTGGTTTCGGACAAGGTTGAGGTGAATGAAGCTCCCGCGGCTTGAATGTATCGGAGGGACTGATGAGCGGCAAGAGAAGCCCTGATCAACTGCGAAGTCATCGGTGGTTCGGCGCGAATGATCTGCGGGCATTCGGGCATCGCTCGCGCGCTCGGCAGATGGGCTACGACGTCCAGGACTTCGCGGGCAAGCCGGTGATCGCGATCATTAATACATGGAGTGACCTGAGCCCCTGTCACAGTCACTTTCGCACGCGCGCCGAAGAGGTCAAGCGCGGCGTTTGGCAGGCCGGAGGGTTTCCGGTCGAGCTGCCCGCGATGCCGATTACCGAAACCTACATGAAGCCGAGCCCGATGATGTATCGAAACCTGCTGGCCATGGAAGTTGAAGAGTTGCTACGAAGCCAGCCCGTTGACGGCACGGTGCTGATGGGTGGTTGCGACAAGACAACTCCGGGTTTGCTGATGGGCGCAATCAGCATGAATCTGCCGGCGGTCTATCTGCCGGCGGGACCTATGCTGCGAGGTAACTGGAACGGGCAAGTGCTGGGCAGCGGAAGCGATATGTGGAAGTACTGGGATGAAAAGCGCGCCGGTCACATCAGCGATTGCGAATGGTCGGAAATGGAAGCGGGAATCGCGCGTTCGGCGGGGCATTGCATGACCATGGGTACGGCTTCGACGATGACCGCGATCGCGGAGACGCTTGGGCTGACGCTGCCGGGCGCTTCATCCATTCCCGCGGTCGATGCGAATCACCCTCGTATGGCGTCGCAATGCGGCAGGCGCATAGTTGAAATGGTCTGGGAAGACCTCAAGCCCAGAGATGTCTTGACTGAAGCCGCATTCGATAACGCAATAACCGTCGATATGGCGATTGGCGGATCGACGAACGCGATCATTCACTTGATCGCGATGGCCGGCCGCGCGGGAATCAAGCTCGACTTGAAGAAGTTCGATCAGATCTCGCAGCGCACGCCGATGATCGCCAACATCCGTCCATCTGGCGAATACCTGATGGAAGACTTCTACTACGCGGGCGGGCTCCGCGCACTGCTGAAAGAGATCGGCGACTTGCTGGATCTCGATTGCCCAACGGTGTCAGGCAAAGCCCTTGGCGCGAACATTGAATCCGCTCGCGTGTTCAACTCGAAGGTGATTCGCTCGCTGGCCGATCCCGTTTCGCCGCGCGGAGGCACGGCCATTCTCTACGGTAACCTTGCTCCCAGCGGGGCGGTGATCAAGCCGACGGCCGCCGAACCTCGGCTACTGCGGCATACGGGGCGAGCTGTCGTGTTCAGAGACTACAATGACCTGGCCGCGCGCATCGACGAGGAAGCCCTGGTCGTTGATGAGGACTCGGTCCTGGTGTTGCAAAACGCGGGACCGATTGGCGCGCCGGGCATGCCGGAGTGGGGCATGCTGCCGATTCCCAGGAAGCTGTTGAAGAAGGGCGTGCGAGATATGGTTCGAATTTCCGACGCACGAATGAGCGGGACCGCGTACGGCGCGTGCGTTCTGCACGTCTCGCCGGAGTCGTACGTCGGCGGGCCACTGGCATTTGTCCGCGATGGCGATCTGATCGAGTTGGACGTGCCAAGTCGCAAATTGCATCTAGACGTGAGCGATGCTGAGCTGGCGCGCCGGCGCGAGAAATGGACCACGCCGCCGGTGAGATACGATCGAGGATTCGGCGCCCTGTACGCGGCGCATGTTACGCAGGCTGATAGGGGTTGTGATTTTGACTTTCTGCATGCCGGCTATGAGACTCCCGAACCCGAGATTCATTGAGGGGCTGGGATTGAAGATGAGCCATGGAGTCACCGGCACATAAGCAGCCAAACTGATCATGCGAGCGGAGGCAAGATGAATAAGTATCATTCACCGCAGAGGCGCAGAGAGCGCAGAGGTCACGCAGAGGAGAGATTCTCTGCGCCCGCTCTGCGTTCTCTGCGCCTCTGCGGTGAAGTTTCTGCCGTCGCTTTGATATTCCTAGCGTTCGGGTTGTCAGCGTCGATCTGCAACTCCGGGAAGCGGCCGAGCACGATCGATGTCGCCACATTTGATCGCCAGCGCATGCTCATGGCGGCGAATCAATACCTGAAGGAAATGCCGGTAACGATCACCTCGACCACTAGCTCGCGCAGCGCGGGTGGGCTACACGACTACTTTTCGGAAGGCGATTACTGGTGGCCGGACCCTAAGAACCCGAACGGGCCTTACATCCAGCGCGATGGAGTCTCCAACCCCGACAACTTCAACGAGCATCGCCGCTGCCTGATGCGATTGAGCGTGCAGGTTCCTGCGTTGGCTGCCGCGTGGAAGCTCACTAAGGACTCGCGGTATGCGAAGCACGCGGCTGAGCATCTTCGCGCGTGGTTTATCGACGAGCGAACGCGAATGAATCCGCACTTGAAGTATGCACAGGCAATTCATGGACTGGCGACTGGACGCGGGGTCGGAATCATCGATACGCTTCACCTCGTCGAAGTCGCGCGAGCCATTGAGGTCCTCGATGGCTCCAGCGTTTTATCGTCGACCGACTTGAAAGCGATCAAGCAGTGGTTTGCTGATTATCTACACTGGATGACGACCGACCAATACGGAATTGACGAGCGCGAGGCTAAGAACAATCACGGCACTTGCTGGGTCCTGCAGGTTGCGGCATTCGCGAGGCTGACGGGCAATCCTGAACTGCTTGCGTATTGCAGCGATCGATTCAAGACGGTTCTCGTGCCGAATCAGATGGCCGCCGACGGAGGCTTTCCCCAGGAGTTAAGGCGCACCAAGCCGTACGGCTATTCGCTGTTCAATCTCGAAGCTATGGCCGCGATCTGTCAGTTGCTGTCGACGCCGGAAGACAATCTATGGACCTTTGAACTGGCGGACGGCCGAGGCATGCGCAAGGCGATGGATTTCATGGCGCCCTACATTCGCAACAAGAAGAGCTGGCCCCATCAGCCCGACGTGATGTATGACGAGTCCTGGCCGATGCGCCAGAGCAGCTTGCTGTTTTCAGGACTCGCTCTCGGCCGCGCGGATTACATTGAGCTGTGGAAGAAGCTGCCTGCGGATTCCAGGGTTGAAGAAATCGTGCGCAATTTCTTTATCCGTCAGCCGGTGTTGTGGGTGCGCGCCCAGCCCGAGAAGGGAGATTGACCTCGAGTCCGCATTCCGATTAACACCCAACTTTTCAGTTGGGTGTCAAGAGCCGGGCCGATCTGGTGGGTTCCAAATAACACCCAACTTGAAGTGAGGTGTTAATGAATGCGCAACGCTGGCTTCACAGGTGGCCGCGGAACACTTCACTGAAGTGAGGTGTCAATGAACGCAAATGATCAAAGAGCTACACGTCGCACTGATCGCAGGGCCGGCATACGACCCGCTCTATCAATGCTTGCCCGCGTTTACCGAGGCGACGGGCGTAACAGTGAACGTTGCCTTTCGAGGCGATCATCCGGCTCTCAACAGACACCTTGCCTCTTTGACTGAAGTGCCTTACGACCTTGTTTCGACTCACACTAAGTACGCTCCATCACAACTCGGTTTCCTCGAGCCTGTTGACGGAATCATCGAGGACCAGGTTCTTGGAGATTTCATTCCTCTTTTGCTCGAGATGGCGAGCGTGAACGGTTCGCTCTACGGACTGCCGCGCAACATCGATGTCAAGTTGCTACACTACCGCACAGATCTCATCGAATCGCCGCCGCCGACCTGGAACGGGCTCCTGGAGCTGGCTAGAAGCGTCAACTCTCCGCCGGAGCATTACGGGTTCTTGTTTCCAGGTAGAGAGTCTGGGTTGTTTGGAACGTTCTTCGAGCTGGCTGAGATGGCCGGTGCACGACTCTTCCCCGAAGACCTGGTGCCTGACATCGAAAACGAAGGGGGCCGGTGGGCGCTCGGGCTGCTGCGCACTTTTTATGTCGAGGGACTCGTGCCGCCGGAGCTTCCCGAATGGCATTACGACAAGATACACGAATGCTTTCGCGAGGGGCGCGCGGCGATGGTAGGAGATTGGCCCGGCTACTACAGTCTGTATCGCGATGCAAGCATTTCTAAAGTTCACGATCGGCTCGGACTATCCCCTTACCCGATTGGTCCGGCGGGCAAATCGCTTTCTTACGGCGGCGGACATACCTTCGCCCTGACTCGGCGAGGCGCAAACAAACCGGAGGCCCTCGAGTTGCTGCTTTACCTCACGTCGCTTGATCAGCAACTGCTTGAGGCTCGCAATGGGTGTGTGCCGGTGCGTCGAAGCGTCATGCAGAAAATGCAGAGACAGGCCGATCCGCCAAACCGAGCGCGGCTGGCGATGCTCGAGGAAGTCATCGCCGAGCACATTCTGATACCGCCGAAGTTCGCGAGGTATCCGGAAGTCGAAGAAGTGTTGTGGCGCAGCGTGCAACGGGTGATAGTCAGTCAGCTGGGTGTCGATGAAGGTTTGCGCCTGATGAGAGAGCACATCAAGGAGATCGTTGACGGCGGCCAAAGAGCTAGATGGCCGGAACAATGATGGGAGACCTGACCGCACCGGTTTGGCGGTTGGAGAAAAGACAATCCTCAAGCTCGGTTCTTCGAGCACACCGTTCCTGATGGAATGAGACGGTTGGCGGCAGCGATTTCGGCCGCCGCCCCGCAATAGCATGGAGCAGAACCTGTCGAATAATAATACTTTTCTCGTCACCGGGGCGCATGGCTTCATCGGCGCTTGGATCGTAAAGCGGTTGCTCGCAGCCGATGCTGGTGTTGTGATCTTCGATCAGAGCCCGAACCCGCGCCGCTTGCGGCTGATCATGGACGATGACGAAATCGCTCGATCAACCGTGATCACCGGCGACATCACCGAAGCCGATGTACTCTCTCCGATCATCGAGAAGTTCGGAGTCACTCACATCATTCACCTCGCCGGCTTGCAGGTTCCGATCTGCAAAGTTAACCCGTATCTCGGCGCGGCGGTGAATGTCATCGGCACGATCAACGTCTTCGAAGCAGCCCGCCGCGCCGGAGACTCGATCCAGAGAGTTGTCTATGCGAGCTCCGCCGCCGTGTTCGGCATGATGGAAGAAGAGCGCCCGCTGACCGAGCGCGACGCAACGGAGCCTGCGACTCACTACGGCGCCTTCAAGCGCTGCAACGAAGACAACGCGCGAGTTTACTTTCTTGACAACGGCGTCAACAGCATCGGCTTGCGGCCGCTGACGATCTATGGTGTTGGGCGAGACTTCGGACTCACGTCGGACCCAACGAAGGCGATGAAAGCGACGGTCGTCGGGCGCCCGTTTCACATTCGCTTCGGCGGACGCACCGATTTTCAGTACATCGCCGACACAGCGGACATCTTCATTCGCGCTGCGATGTCCAATCTGACGGGCGCCCACGTCTTCAACCTGCACGGTGAAACGGTGCGCATCACAGACATCGTCGCGGAGATCGAGCGCTCGTGGCCGGAACCGCGAGGCGCGATCACTTATGCGAATGAGCCGCTGACGATCCCGCCCGAGATGGATGATTCCGCCATTCGCGCTGCGCTCGGGGAGCTTCCGGCGACGCCGCTTGCCGTAGGCATCCGCGCTACCATCGAGCGATTCGCCGAGCTTCATCGCGAAGGGCGCCTGGACACCAGTGATCTAGACCAATAACTACGAGGAAACATGAAAAGACTAAAGCTCTGGATGTTGCTGTTAGTGACGGTCATCGGGTGTCTCGCGGCGCCAGCCTGCAATCGCACTGGCAGCGGCAAGCGAGTGATCGCCGTCATCCCCAAAGGCGTCGCTCATTTCTTCTGGCAGAGCGTTCACGCCGGTGCTGAGGCCGCCGGAAAGGAGTTTGGCGTTGAGGTGATGTGGAAAGGCCCCGCCCAGGAGACGGATTACAGCGGCCAGATCAACATCGTCGAGGACGCGATCAATCGCCGTGTGGATGGGATAGTTCTTGCGCCGTCTCACGGCGACGCGCTTGTTCCAATCGTCGAACGCGCGCAGAAGGAAGGGATCCCGGTAACGATTTTCGATTCGGGCATCAGCACCGAAAGTTATCTTTCTTATGTTGCAACCGACAATCGGCAGGGTGGCATCGTAGCCGCCGAGCGGCTCGCCGAGAAACTTGGAGGCAAAGGCAAGGTCGCGATACTCGGCGTCAAAGCCGGATCGGTTTCGACCGATGAACGCGAGCAAGGCTTTCAGGAAACGATCAAACAAAAATACCCCGGGATCGCGATAGTCGCCTTTCAGTACGGCGACGCTGACCGGGCCAAATCGCTCGACCGGGCGACCGATATTCTGACGGCGCACGCGGACCTCAACGGAATGTTCGCGTCAAACGAATCCTCGACGGTCGGAGCCGTGCAGGCGATAAAGCAGAAGGGGCTCGCAGGCAAGGTAGTGCTGGGCGGATTCGACTCCAGCCCTAATTTGCTCGACGACCTGAAGGCCGGAGCGATTGACTCGCTCGTGTTGCAGAATCCTTTCAAGATGGGATACGAAGGCGTCAAAGCCATCGTCGACAAGCTGAACGGCCAGACGCCGCAGCGACACCTTGACACCGGCGTCAAACTGCTTACGAAAGAGAATCTGGATACGCCTGAGATGCAGCAGCTAATCAAGGCGCCGTAGGTCCATTAACGATCAACTTCGGTTGGGTGTTACGAGCCAGGGCCGACTCGAGCGTGGTTTCCAATTAACACCCAACTTTGAAGTGAGGTGTTAATGAAATGAGAAACCGCGGTCGCTGCTGGCTGCGTAGCGCCTCACTGGAGTTGATCTTCATAAAGACCGGGTGTTAATTGATCTGAAGGACGAACAATGACTTCAAGCCCCGCGCTTGAAATGCGCCGCATAACGAAATCGTTTGCCGGGAACACTGTGCTCGCCGAAGTCAATCTAACGGCGGCGGCCGGCGAAGTCCACGCGCTGGTCGGCGAGAACGGCGCGGGCAAGTCGACATTGATGAAAACTCTCGCAGGTGTCTATCGCCCGGACGCGGGCGAGATACTAATCGAAGGCGAGCCCGTCAGGTTTGCGGGCCCGGCGGATGCGCTCGGGCAAGGGATCGCGATGATCTATCAGGAGCTCTCGCTTGCCGGTCACCTCACTGTTGCCGACAACATCTTTCTTGGGCGCGAACCGCTGGCCTTTGCGCCACTCAAGGTAATCAACCAGCGCGCGATGAACGAACGCGCAGCCCAGGTTCTTGGCGACTACGGTTTCAACATCGATCCGCGCGGCCGTGTTTCGCGGCTCGGCGCGGCGGATCGACAACTGGTCGAGATAACCCGTGCGACACTCGAAGCGACTCGAGTGCTGGTAATGGATGAGCCGACTTCTTCGCTCACCAATCGCGAGGTCGATGAGTTGTTTCGACTGATCCGCGACCTCAAGAAGAAGGGACTTGCGATCATATACATCTCGCATCGCCTGGAAGAACTCGGGTCAATCGCAGACCGCTTGACCATCCTTCGCGACGGTCGTGTTGTGTACACCGGGCCGTGGGGAGATATTCCGACCGCTGAAATGATTCGGCACATGGCCGGCCGCGCGTTGAAGGAGATCTTCCCGCCGCGTCGCGCGGAAACCGCAGAGACTCGCCTGCGGGTTGAGGGGCTCTCTCGCGCCGGCAAATTTTCGGACGTGACTTTCGAAGCGCGCGCGGGCGAGGTTGTCGGCATCGCGGGCCTGGCGGGTGCGGGCCGCACCGAGCTTGTCGAAACCATCTTCGGCGTGAGGAAGGCCGACAGCGGCGAGGTGCTCGTCGACGGTGTGCGGCTCAATGCGTTGCGGCCGGACCTGGCTGTTGCGCAGGGTGTCGGATTTCTGACCGAAGACCGCAAGCAGGCGGGGCTGTGTCTCAATCTTTCACTTGCTCAGAATCTCACGCTGGCGAACGTGCGGGCGCTGGTCAAAGTCTGGAAGCTCGACCGCAAGCGAGAGGCTGGAGCGGCCCGCGGTTACATCGAGAGGCTGCACATTCGGCCCGCTAATCCTGCAAAGACCATAGCGCGAATGAGCGGCGGAAATCAGCAGAAGGTATTGCTCGGGCGATGGCTGTTTGCCAACTCGAAAGTGTTCCTGCTCGATGAACCAACGCGCGGCGTCGACGTGGCTGCTCGCTCGGAAATCTATCGGGCGATCAATGAGCTCGTGGAAGCCGGCGCGGCAATCGTAATGGTTTCGTCGGATTTGCCCGAGTTATTGGGAATGGCGGATCGCATTTTGGTAATGCGTCGCGCACGTCTCGTAGCCGAGCTTGACGCGAAAACCACCACGCAGGAAGAAGTGCTGACACACGCCGCCGTTGCAGAGGGGTAAGGAATGTCGGATTGGATCAAACGTTTCCTTCCGTTCGTCAGCCTGGTCGCGCTGTGCGTCCTGATTGCGGCGCTGGAACCGAGGTTCCTATCAGCCGGCAATCTGGCGAGCGTCGCAAGGCAAACTGCAGTGATAATCATCATCGCGATGGGGATGACTATGGTGATGGTTTCGGGCGGCATCGACCTTTCGGTTGGCTCGATTCTGGCGTTGTCGGGCGTGGTTGGCGCGTTTGCAATGGTGAGCGGAGCGCCGGTAGCCGTGGGCGTCGCGGCGGCGATCGCGACAGGAGCGGCGTGCGGTCTCTTGAACGGAACGGCAGTCGCGATGTTGCGCATTCCGCCTTTCATCGTCACGCTAGGCGCGATGGGTATCTATCGCGGAATCGCATTGCTGATTACCGATGGCAAGGCCGTAGTCGGTCTGCCGTCGGGATTTGGCTATCTCGCGGAGGGCAATCTGCTCGGAGTTGTGCCCGTCCCGCTGTTGATCGTCTTGCTGGTCGCACTCGCGACGCATTTGTTGCTGGTCAACACTCAGCCCGGCCGCTACTGCTATGCCATTGGGAGCAACATCGAAGCGGCGCGTTACTCGGGCATTCGCGTGTCGCGCTATCAGGTCGTTTTCTACGCGCTGCTGGGAGCTCTAGCCGGGCTCGCGGGCTCGATTGAATCAGCGAGGCTGGTGACCGGGCAGCCGACGGCAGGCGAGG